>LSQX01281919.1_pt1 | contig 85288 bp, 89 predicted proteins | sample 654561 | NCBI WGS metagenome assembly LSQX01 (sample SAMN04489861, study PRJNA283612) | anaerobic digester metagenome | isolation source: 4 biogas reactors fed with cattle manure at either 37C or 55C with and... | place: Denmark: Kongens Lyngby | collected 2014 | reverse complement strand
CCGGCTGTTAACCGGAGGGTTGTAGGTTCGAGTCCTACTTGGGGAGCCAAAAAAGAGGAGTCCAAATTCCGGACTCCTCTTTTTCATTTGCATTTCAGCAGAAAAGTACAACAACAAGCGTGCCGCGTTTGACTTCTATAACCACATTTTCGGAGCGCGCCTCGTTGCTGACACCAAGCGGAAAGTCGGGCTGCAGAGTCTCGTTTGTAAGAGTGTATTTGGTACCGGAAATTGTGACATCTTCAGCTGTACCGCCTTGTGCAAAAACAGAAATTGTCGCTCCGATACGGGCAACAAGATCAATGCGGCTGTCTGTAATCGCGGTGATCAAATATCCTTTGCCGTAAAGCCGGCCGGTGGCGCCTCTGTGAGATAAATAAACAAGTGTTTGGATGTTTGCGAGCAGGTGATCTACACGTTTACCACCGGTGCCGCCGTAAAGCTCAAAAAAGGTAAACCCGCGTTTCAGCCCTTCTTTAACAGCGAGCATCATGTCGGTGTCGTCTTTTTCTATTGGGAATCGGAGTATTTCGGTTCCTTTTTTTATGCAATAATACTCGATATCGCGGTCAAGCGAGTCAAAATCACCAAGAATAATATCGGGAACAAGTCCGTGTCTGATAATATTTTGAAGGCCGGCGTCTGCCGCGATCAGAATATCGTCATGTGAGGGATTTTCATGCAGTCCAAAAAAATCGCCGGCACCGACAATAATGCACCGGCCAATTCTCTTGCTGGCATCAGCCGTGAAATCGGTCATAAACTGAAAGCTCCTATTTAATCGTAGATATGCATAAAAAAGCAAAGTATAAATAGTATATCATACGGTGCTTAAAAATCAAGAAAAATCGGGCATCTGGAGCTTATTAAGTGCTTACGCTTATACCAGGGCATACTGTTTTATCTCCCTTGTCGAAGAAGAAAAATAACATCTGCTGCTCTTTACCATGTTTGCTTTATACTCGGCTTTTGCGATTTATCTAAATATTCCTTGACTTAACAATCCGAGCATGCTATACTTCTTTTAAAGACGCAGGGGAGGGCACCCATCACAAAAAACGGCGCGTCAAAAAGCGCAACGGCAAGGGGGAGACACCCATAACAAAAAACGGTGATGCCGCAAAATGCATAAGAGTCGTGGACGAAAGCGGCAATCCGCTTGCGCCGACCTACCCGAAAAGGGCTCGCGGACTGGTCAAAGCCGGACGGGCCCGATATGCTCCGGGAGACGAAAATACAATAATATTAAGTGCCCCGAGAAGAACGGGTCCGCCGGTAACAGACTACAATAATTTACCGGAGGATAATAAGGTGGATACAGCCTTTACTTATAAAGCAGACGCACAAAACATCGAAGCTGCCGGCACGGCTGAAATTCAGCAGTACACAGCCGACAGGCAGTACAAAGAAAAGATGCTCGCCTATATAATGAACAAGATCGACGAGCTGGCGAGATACCCCGAGTACATAGATAATGCGGTCGCAAAGCTCGGAACAATGCAGGTAAACGAGTGTCCAAACGGCGGGACGGGCGACGCGGCAAGAGCTAACGCGATCGGCAACAGCATCGCGGCGCGCGAGGAAACAAACCGCGCGCTGATCGAGTTCCTCAAACAGATTTATAACGACGTCAAGCCCGTAAACGAGCAGGTATTCATATCAACTCCGCAGGAAAGCGCGAGGCTGATGGTTTATCAGATGCTATGCGATTTATTGTTAAAGACGGACAAAAGTGACGCTGAGTATGAACTTATGAGCAGGGCTCTTGACTCTCTGGACAACTGGAAGAGGAAATAACACAATATCTATGGGCGGCCTGGTAAAACGGGCCGCCTTGTGATATAATAACATCGTAGCGGCGAAAAATGACACAAGTTTACCTGCCGTTTCATATACAGATAGCGGGTGCAGCAGCATAAAATATCAATATGGGAGGGGCAAAAATGTCAAACGAAGAAATCAAACGTGAAATTAAGAAAATCGCGCCCTCGCTACAGCCCGATGTGCTCCGGCGCGCGGCAGAGGGGCTGGCAAGACATGAGATAGACATATCAAACCTTGTCAAGCTGGCAGAATGTCTCGAAAACAAAGAAATTGTGACAACCCTCGAGGAAACCGACTATGAAAGGTTGAGCGGGGACGTGCTTGAGATGTTCTTGCCGTTCCTTTCCCCCGAGTCGATGTATAAAGTCTTTGAAAAGATAATCGAGGGTGAGCTTGACTACCAGTTCCTTGCGGTGATGCTGCCGTACTCGGAGTATTTGATCGAGCATGTCGAATGCGCGGTTGTATACGGTGTGCTCGACGAGGGTGCGCTCGAGATTATCCGAAAATATCAGGAGCAGAAAGATGCTCTGCGTGCGGCTGAAAAGTGAAGCTGGAAATGTAACGCGGGGTGTGCGCTGCAGAACGCCAAGAGCAAAGCAATTAAAAAAAGCGGCTTTTATGGCCGCTTTTTTATTGATAAGTAAGATAAGTAAGTTATACCGTTAGTCCTTTTTGGGTGCGTCGACGGGGCATACATCTGCGCATGCGCCACATTCAATGCACTCATCGGGATCGATTACGTACTTACCGTCTTTTTCGGTGATGCAGTTGACCGGGCACTCTTCTGCGCATGCCCCGCAAGCAATGCAATCGTCTGTAATTTTGTATGCCATTCTTTAAACCTCCGGCTAAATACTACAAGTTATTATAACATGCTTGGGGAGAAAAATCAATCTACAAAATATTATAATACTGTTATAATATTTCTGACGTCATATGTCTAAAATTTCCTCGGCTTTGCCGACCATATCGTTAAGCGGTTCGACGGCTGCTTTTCTATCATCAGGGAAAGAATCTTCGCTTGTTTGAAGGTCATCGTCGGAGCCGTCTGACAAAAAGTCACCATTTTCTTCTGCCGGCGCGTCGCCGCTGGCTTCCTCTTCTGCGGACGGGGGAGGCGCAATCTCTTTCAGGTCGGCGCGGTTATAGTAGCGCGGCGACTGGTCAGGATTATCCTGCAGTCGCACCTTTACAAGTCCGGCGAGCGGGCTGATCTCTGTGACAACTCCGATGCCGTCGGGCGTCTCGACAAGTGTATCGACGCGCGGCGTTTTGGCAAGCTCCTCAACATAAGTGTTGTATTCGTAGCGCAAGCAGCACATAAGACGGCCGCAAGTGCCGGATATTTTGGAGCTGTTGAGCGAAAGGTTCTGCTCTTTGGCCATTTTGATGGACACCTGCCCAAACTCGCTGAGGAAGGTGGTGCAGCAGAGCGGCCGACCGCAGATACCGATGCCGCCCAGCATCTTGGCCTCGTCGCGTATGCCTATCTGACGCAGTTCAATGCGCGTGCGGAATATAGACGCAAGGTCGCGTGCCAGCTCGCGGAAGTCGACACGGCCGTCTGCCGAGAAATAGAAGAGCAGTTTAGAGTTGTCGAAAGTATACTCGACATCGACAAGTTTCATGTCAAGCCCATGCTCTTCTATTTTTTGCAGGCAGATGTTAAAGGCGTCGATTTCTTTGGCTTCGTTTGCTTTTTTGCGTTCTTCATCTTTGGGGGTCGCCATGCGCAGCACGTTTTTCAGCGGCGGTACAATCTCGGTCACAGGTACAAATCGGTTTGACATAACAACTGTGCCGAACTCAAGGCCACGCGCCGTTTCGACGATAACATTGTCGTCTTTTTGAAGTGCCAAGCCGTTGGGAGAAAAGAAATAGGTTTTCCCCGAAAGCTTAAAGCGCACGTCCACAATCTCGACCATTTCGACAGGTTCGGCGGGCTGCTCGGGCTGTGGTTTCTCCTCGGGCGGGTCGCCGAACACTATTTGGCCGGTATCGTCGGGGAATTTATATTCGCCGGGCCCGAATTCCGGTTCGGGGTCTGGGCCGGGCTGCGGCTCGGTTTTTCTCAGATAAGGCGACATGAGATAGTCGGGGAACAGTGCCGACGTATCGATGTCGATAACGTTTGGGGGTATGCTTTCGGGGCTTTCGTTTCGATTGGATTTGTTTTGCGAGGAGCGATTTCTGCGCGAGCGGTTTTCGTTTTGTTTTTGACTGTTTGCTCTGCTTCTTGAATTTTTCTCGTGCGTTTTATCGGAGTGATTTGCGTTTTGCCGGCGCTCGGAACGCGACGGTTTTTGCGATTGTTTGCCGTTGCGAGCCCGCTCGCCGTTTGTATGCTGAGAGCCGCCTTCGTAGCGGTTTTTTGCGTTTTTCGACTGATTTTTGCCTGTTTGAGATTCTATTGTATCTTTTTTTGTTTCACGAGTGTCTGCTGCCGACTTGCTGTTTTGGCTGCGGGTGTTTTTATATTTACCGCGGCGGCTTTGCCGCTTTTCGCCGGCCGGTTTGTTGTGCGGGTCGGGTGCGAGTTTTTTATCACCGGTATCTCCGCGAGTGTTTTTATATTCGTCCATTTCGGAATTTTGCCTTTCGTGTACCAAATCTATAATTAAGCGCACATTGCGCGGTTACATGTTCAGCCGCGCGGCAATCGCGGCAAGCGTGAGATATATATTTGCATTCGCCGAGAGATCAAAGCGGGCTTTGTCCGCGTATTCTGCGACGGCAATCAGCTTTTCGGCCGTAATTTTGCCCGCAAGCTCTGCGGCGGCATTTCTGTCCGTGAAAAACAGCGGCGGCGCAGAGGCGTCGCTTTTAAATGCTAAAAGGTCGCGCGCCGCTGCCGCAATAAGTGTTAGAAGCTCTGAAAGCTCGTCGCGGCTATCGGAAAGCGACAAGACATGTGCCGTAAAATCTGCGCGCGCGGTGGCGCCGGACGAAGCATAGAGCCGGAAAAATTTTTCGGCGCGCTCAAACAGTGCCACAGTGCTGCCACTTTTCTTCGAGCCGAGCAGCTCGAGTGCGCGGCCGACGCTGCCGTCGGCGAGCCGTATGCATCGCTCAAAAGCCTCACGGTCAAGCTCGCTTTTGCGAGCAGCGTTTTTGTCGTATTTTATTAAAAGATTGGACAGCTCCGCATCCGTAAATTTCTGCATTTTAATTATTGGCGCTCGCGATCTGACAGTGGGAAGCAGGTTTGCGGAGCTTTCGCATAAAATCAGAAAATATACACCAGACGGCGGTTCCTCAAGCAGCTTGAGGAGCGCGTTTTGCGCCTGTACCGTCATATTATCGGCGTCGGGGATAAGATAAAACTTAACGTCAAGGTCGTTTGGAAGTATATAAATGCTGTCGGCTATGGAACGGACGGCCTCAACTCCGAGCGTTTTGCGGTCGCCTTCGGGTTTGACCGTTATAAAATCGGGGGATATGCCTTCCTTCAGCTTGCGGCAAGCCTCGCATGCAAGGCAGGGGAACGGGTCGCTGCCGCAGGTCGCGGCGAGCGCAAAGGCAAGTGCCGCCGTATGGCGACCCGAGCCGGGCGGTCCCTCGAAAATATATGCGTGACAAAGCGCATTTGACGTGGCTGCCGAAGCGAGGATATGCTTTAGCAGATTGTTTCCCCACAGCATATCGGTGACAGCAGAATTAAATTCGCGTCGTCCGGCCGTCATGTTTTTAGGGTCAGACATGCCTGTAATCTTCTATGTTGAGTACGAAAATTGTTGCTCCGCCGACCGTCACCTCTGCCGGGAACGGGGTCATGGTGGAGCTGCCGTGGCTGAAATCTACGGGAGCGGGCAATACGCGTTTTTTGCTATTTTTACTGATAATGTCGATTACAGCGTCAACGTCACTGTCGGCGACGCCAAGCAGGAAGGTGGTATTGCCGCTCATGAGAAATCCGCCCGTTGACGAAATTTTGGTGACGGGGAAATTCGCCTTTCTCAGCATCGTGCTGACTGTATAGGCATCATCGTTGTTAACTATCGCGAGTATGAGCTTCATTTTTGCCTCCATGCTTGTTATGTATGGCGTCAACTCTCTTGCGCGGTGACAATGGCTGTCATGGCGGGGTCATAGTCCATAAGTGTGGAAATTACATCGCTGTCGAACACTTCACCCGGCACGATAACCGGAATCCCCGGCGGATATGGCGCGGCGGGTGCAGCCGCTGTGCGTCCGTTCGCCTCGGTAACCGGAATGTGCTCCTGCGGGGCGAGCATGGCATCGCGAATCGGCAACGCACGCATCGGCAGCCTGAAAACATACGGTTTTTCAGGTTTAGGAGGTGTGGGAGAAAAATGTCTGCAGGCGTCGAGCAGCAACTCGAAATCACCGGCGGTGTTTCGCACCGAGGTAAGCAGAACAACCGTGCGCCCGTCACAGAACTCGCAGACAATACCCCGCTCTGCAAGAAAATCATAAAGCAGGCGCGCTTTTTTGTCGGAGATACAGAGCCTGAACGGGTCATAGGAGAGCTCAAGCGTGTATCCGAGCGCCAAAAGCTTCTCTCGCGCATCACTTACAAGCGCAAGCAGCCTTGCATGCGCGTGGTCGCCGCGCTCCGCCATTTCACGCAGGCAGGCGCAAGCCGACGAGGATATGAGATAGGACGGGCTGGTTGAGACAAACAGCCGCAGTGCAGAGAGAAGCTCATCTTCTGTAAAGGCAAACCGGGTGTCGCGTGCAGCGTGAAGCAGTGCCGCACCGGTCAGTGCCGGCAGTGTTTTATGAATAGAATCGATGACAAGCGCCGCGCTCTGCCTAAGCGGATGCAGCCGGCCGCCGTCATAAAAAAGCAGGTGCGAGCCGTGGGAATTGTCGACAACAAGCGGCGCGCCAAGAGTTTCGGCCAGCTTTACAAGCGCGGAAATGTCGCGCGCCTGCCCGTAATAATCGGGCGAAGTGACAAATACCGCCGAAAATTTCATGTTTGCGTATTTTTCCGAAAGCTCTCCGATATTGTCACGCGCGAGAGCGCCGGCATTAAACCATACAGGCTCAAGGCCGAGAAGCGCCAATGCGTTTATAACCGAAATATGGGCCTTGCGGTCGCACAGCACGGGGAGCCCGGGCGCCCGCCTTGCACAGCAGGCAAACGCTGCGCATACGGCCGAAGTTGCGCCGCCGGCGGTTATAACTGTGGCTGCTGTTCCGTATAGCGAGCGCAAAAAGTCAAGCTCGGCCCGAAAAATGCCGCCGCCCGAGGGGGAATAGAGATTGTCGGTCAAGTCAAGCTCGGTGACATCAAACGTCAGCGCCGAGTCAAAAGGCAAAAGACCGGCCCCGCGTCCTTTGTGGCCGGGCATGTGAAACCGGGCCTTTGCGCGGGCTGTGTAATCATTTAATGCGCGTGTTACGGAGTCTTTCATACTACCATTATAACAGCAAACGGACATCTTGTAAAGCTAACTTTGTGAATTATTATATTGCCAAACAATTTGAGTTCAAACTATAAAACGCCGCAGAGCACTGCTGCGGCGCAAAAATTTCGGTTTTTCAGCGGCCGGTCGAGCCAAATCCGCCGGTGCCGCGCTCGGTTTCGCCGAGTGCAGCAGCCTCGACAAACATTGCGGTTGCGACGGGGACAAACGCAATTTGCGCTATTCTGTCGCCGTGCGATACGGTGAAAGGCTGCGAGCCGTGGTTTATAAGCGCGACTTTTATTTCGCCGCGATAGTCGCTGTCGACGACCCCGACGCTGTTGGCGAGCGTCACGCCGAATTTGGCGCCATGCCCGCTGCGCCCGAAAATCAGCGCAACGAAATTGTCGGTTTGCGCAATCGGCACTTGGTGCGACTGGTGCGGCAGCTCGGCTTCGTCGGGCTTTTCATGATTCCCATGACATTCGCTGTGAGGCTGAGAGACAACAGGCTCTATCGCAATGCCTGTTGGGACAGAAACTCTCCCGCCGGCGGGAATTGTCACCGAGCCGCCCAAAACCGGCAGCCCGTCAAGCTCGCTTACATCGTCGAGACAGGCGAAAAGGTCGGCAGCGGCGCTGCCGGGTGTTGCATAAAAAGGCACGCGAGCACCGGCGCGAAGTTTGACAAATCTAACTTTTATCATAGACATACACCTTTCGTCAAATAAATCGCGCGCCGCTCCCGGCGACGCGCGACTGGATTTAAAGATTTCGCTCACAAAGTGAGATAAGCGGACACTCGTTGCAGCGCGGCGAGCGCGCGGTGCAGTATTCGCGTCCGAAAAGTACAAGTCTGTGGCAAAAATCCGACTGTTCGGCAGGTTCGATCAGCGCGGACAGACGCCTTTCAATCGCAAACGGCGTTTTGTCTTCCGGTGCGGTGAGACCCAGCCGCTTTGATATGCGCATGCAATGTGTGTCGGTTACAATTGCGGGCTTGCCGTAAATGTCGCCTAAAATCAGGTTGGCAATTTTGCGGCCGACACCGGGGAGTTTCAGCAGCTCCTCAAGTGTGTCGGGCGGGGTGGAGTCGTATTTTTCAACCATCAACGCGCACGACGCGCGGATGTTTTTCGCCTTGGTTTTGTAAAGCCCGCACGACTTTATGATGCGCTCAAGCTCGTTTATATCGCTATTAGCGAGAGCCTCGGGCGTCGGATATTTTTGAAACAATTCTTCCGCAATGATGTTTACTCGCCGGTCGGTGCATTGGGCCGACAGGATAGACATGACAAGCAGCTTCCAAGGCTCGCCTCCATAGGAAAGCGAGCACTCGGCAGCCGGGTACAGCTGTTTCAGTGCCGAGACGATCTCCGCTGCGGACTGTTTATTGTGCATTATAAAGCTGCTTAAGCAGCGCGTTCATATAGCCTCGGCTTTCGGCGGCGATTGCAGTGGCGGAAACCAAATCCTGGTCGGGACCGATAACCTCAAGGCAAACGGGGCCGTCATACCCGGCGTCTACCATTGCTTTGAAGTAGCCGTACAGGTCTATGTCGCCGCGTCCGCAGGTCTGGTCGGCGGGCGCTCCAGGCGACGGGCCGCGTCCGACACAGTCGCGGATGTGGATATGACGGACACGGGATATAACCTCGGGCAGAGCCTCGGCGGGATCTTCGCCGGCGCGCCAGATGTGGCTGGGGTCCATGTCAATGCCGAATGCGGGATTCTGCACACCCTCCATCAGCCGCAGAGTGGTCGGCGTGTTGTATACGGCTGCCCCTACATGCGCTTTGCAGCAGAGCGTGACACCGAACTGTGCGGCGTCCTCGGCAAGTACGTTCATGATTTCTATAGCCTCTTTGAGCGAGTCCTCGTCGTCGGACACACCGCCCGGGCCTATGTTGACTATCGGGATACCTATTTCGGCGCAAGCCTCGAACGCTACCAAGAGTCGTTCGCGATCGCGCGATGCAATTTCGGTGGAAAGGAAGGGAAGCCCGAGCTCTTCGGATATAGCGCGCAGCTCGGCCTTGTCTTCGCGCCAACGCGAGAGGTTGAGATGCTCGCACATGCCGGCAATGCCGGAGATTTCAACCCCGTCATACCCGCAGGTTTTAATTGCTTTGGCTGCCGTGGCAAAATCAACGGTTTTAAACAGAACGCTGTTGACACCAAGTTTAACCATAGGTTTATCCTCCGTTTATATGTTTAGTCAGTTTATATACGAGGGGCCCGTATATCCGTTTTCGGTTAAAAGCTGCTGGGCGAGCGTATCGTTGTCCACCCGCAATACCATGCAGGCGGTGTTTTCCTCGCGGTTGATGAGAGCATGGTACATATATTCAACCGAGAGGTTGTGTTCGGACAGCAGCTTCAGCAGCCGGTGCAGTCCGCCCGGCACGTCGGGAACGTTCACGGCGAGTACACGTGTGACAGAGGCGGCGATTCCTTTCTCGCGCAGGATGCGCTCGGCTTCGTGCGGGTTGTCGACAATTATGCGCAAAAGGCCGAAATTTGTCGTTTCGGCTATAGAGAGCGCGCGGATGTTGATACCGGCATCCGCAATTATGCCGGTTATCTCGGCAAGCCGGCCCCGCCTGTTTTCTACAAAAATTGAAACCTGTTTTATAATCATGGCGCGATCTCCTGTTTATAAAATTAGTCGATTTGTGCGGCGGACGCGGGGGACTGTGCAACTATTTATCCTTACGTTTGTCTATAACTCGTTTGGCTTTGCCTTCGCTGCGCGGGATGGTGAAGGGTTCCACAAGCGTGATTTTTGCCGAAAGGCCGAGCACGCTGTCGACAGCCGCCTTTATTTTGGCTTCGAGCCGCTCAAGCTCGGCGACGCTGTCGGAGAACATGCTCTGCGATACCTCGACCTGGATTTCGAGCATGTCGCGGTTGTTTATCCTGTCGACGATTATGAGATAGTGAGGGTCGACCTCGCCGATTGACAAAAGCACGCTTTCTATCTGCGACGGGAACACATTGACGCCGCGGATAATTATCATGTCGTCGGTGCGTCCCGCTATCTTGTGCATACGGGTAAGCGTGCGGCCGCATGCACAGCGTTCACGCGTTATGGCCGATATGTCGTGTGTGTTATAGCGGATTAGGGGAAGCGCTTCTTTGGTGACGCAGGAGAACACAACCTCGCCGTACTGACCGTCAGACAGCGGGTTGCCGGTTTCGGGGTCGACAATTTCGATGATAAAGTGATCTTCATTTACATGCAGACCGTTTTGACACTCGCAGTCAAACGATACGCCCGGGCCGCAAATCTCGGACAGGCCGTAGATGTCATAGGCTTTGATATGCAGGCGCGATTCAATTTCGCGACGCATGTTGTCGGTCCACGGTTCGGCTCCGAAAATGCCGGCTTTTAGATTCAGCTCCTCGGGTGCGATGCCCTGGTCGCGCAGAGTGTCGGCGATGTAAAGAGCATACGACGGCGTGCAGCAGAGTATCGAGCTGCCGAAATCGCGCAGGATTTGTATCTGCCGCGCCGTGTTGCCCGCCGATGCGGGGATAACGGTTGCGCCTATCAGCTCGCCGGCATAATGAAGTCCAAGTCCGCCGGTGAAAAGCCCATAGCCGTATGAAACATGGATATAGTCGTTTCTTTCGGTGCCGGCGGCAACAAGCGCGCGGGCGGTACATTCGCTCCACAATTCAATATCGCGCTTTGTATAGCCGACCACCGTCGGCCTGCCGGTCGTGCCCGACGATGCATGGATGCGCACAACCTCGTCCATCGGTACGGCGAACATGCCGTAAGGATAGGTGTCGCGCAAATCCTGTTTGTGCGTAAACGGCAGCTTGCCGAGGTCCTCAACACTGCGGATGTCACCGGGTTCTATGCCCGCCTCGTCCATACGCTGTCTGTAAAGCGGAACGTTGTCGTAAACCTGTTTTATCTTTCTCGTCAGCGCCAGCGACTGTATGTAAAACATCTGATCGCGCGAGGCGGTTTCGACCTGCTCGTTATAGTACTTTGTCATGGACTTCAGATCAAATCCTTTATTTTATGTATAAAATAGGGTGCAAGTTCCTGGTATCCGGCGTCGGTCAGATGCAGCCCGTCGGTGAAAAGCGGGCGATAGCCGCCGGCGTTGTCGGAAAAGAATGGCGTGAGATCAAGGGTCGAAAAATAATCGCGCTCTGTCGCCGCTTTTTCGAGTGCGGCATTATAAATTTTTATCTGCGCGCGTTTGGTTTCGTCAAGTCCGGCGATAAAAGGGCAGCCGAACACCGAGAGCGCAACAATTTTAATGTCGGGGAAATCCGCATGTGCCATGTCGGCAAGCGTCACAGTCAGCATTGCGGCGGCTTCGCCCGTCACACCGGAGTTTATATCGTTGACGCCTCCGCGCAAAATAAGCGCTGCAGGCTCATACGCGCGCACAAGCCGGTCGTAATAATATATTTGCTCCTCGCCCACCGAGCCGCCGAAACCGTTGCAGACGACCGTTCCAAGCTCGGCAAGCTGCCGTGCGGCGCGCTCGCGTCCCCAAACGCTGAAAAATGAGCTGCCGTACAGTACAATGCCGCCTTTTATAATAGCTGCCGTCTCAAGGGCAGTAATATCTTTTTCGAGTCGCTTTAAATCCATAACTCTGCCTTTTATGTTGGCCGAGAGTGTATATAGCTGCGCTCTCGGCACAAAATTATATATGTTTAAGTTCAGTTTGCAGTTGCCTCGGCTTCGCCGAGCTCGAACGCCGCGATGTTGGCGTCAATATACCTTGGCGGAACATTTCTGCGCAGCGCGTCCAGCCAAACCTGGCGGTCAAAATCGAAAAGTTTTGAAAGCACTCCTATGAGTACAACGTTTGCGGTTCTGGTGTTGCCCGCCCGCTCGGCAAGCGCGGCGGCGTCGACGTCCAGGACGCTTATGCCCTTCTCCTTGAGCCTGCCGACAATATCGTCGGGATAAGATGCCGTCCCGGCAATAACGGGCATGGGATTTATGCGCTGTGTCGCGGTAATAATTTTTCCGCCCGGTTTCAGATTTGGCAGCCAGCGCGCGGCCTCAAGCTGTTCGAAGGACAGGATAATGTCGGCCTCGCCCTCGCTGACCACAGGCGATGCGACATTTTTGCCGAATCGGACATAAGTCACGACCGAACCGCCGCGCTGGGACATGCCGTGTACCTCGGATACTTTGACGTCAAGCCCCTGCGCAAGAAAAACGTCGCCGATGATGCGGGAGGCAAGCAGCGAGCCCTGTCCCCCGACCCCGACAATCATAATGCTGAAAGTTTCCGTATTATCCATTGAAATCACTCCGAACAGTTGAATTTGAAAAGGCCGACGCGCGGCGTTAAAAAAGCAAAAAGGAAAAGCACAATAACGATTTGCATTTAGCTGTCGGACGCTTATAGCTACAAATTTATATAATAACTCTGCTGCAATTTGAGATTATATTCTGTCGAGTCGCACCGTTTGGGCAGAGGCCCTATATGCGCGGCGCAAAAAGTATATCCCACGCGGTTTGAAAGCCAATAGACCGACAGGCGGGCAAGCAAATATCGTAGCTATCGAACGCCGGCTTCTGCAAACCTGCAAATAAATTTGTTTCCGGGTATATGGGGGATACATCCCCCAGACAAATCCCTGATATAATTAACCGATTGCTCCAAACCGGCAGAGCGCCACGCACAGGCCACAGCCGGTGCAAAGTGCGGTGTCTATCTGCGCTTTGCCGTCCACCATGGAGATGCAGGGACAGGCGATGGCCATACAGGCGCGGCAGCTTTTGCATTTGTCTGTATTCACTGCGACAGGCTCGCCGCGTTTGACGGTTTTAAGCAGCGCACAGGGCTGGCGCACAATGATAACCGAAGGCTCGGGGACGGCAAGCTCCTCGCGCAGCGCAGTTTCGAGCGCCGCTGTATCAGTAGCTGCGACTACGCGGATATGCGACGGCGATACACCGGCGCCCTTGCAGAGCTTTTCGAGCGAAACCGGCGGCACCTCGTCGCCCTTCAATGTTTTGCCGGTCGCAGGATTGTCCTGATGGCCGGTCATACCCGTTATGCTGTTGTCCACAATAACAACGGTTGCGGGCGTGCGGTTGTATGTAATATTGATAAGTCCCGTAATTCCCGAATGCAGGAAAGTCGAGTCGCCAATAACGGCGACGGTGCGCGATGCGCTTTCGGGCCGCGCTTTGAGAAAACCGTGCAAAGACGATATGGACGCGCCCATGCAGAAAGTCGTGTCCATCGCCGACAGCGGCGGCGCGGCGCCCAGTGTGTAGCAGCCAATATCGCCCAGCACCGTCAGCTTGAGCTTTTTGAATGTATAAAACACGCCCCTGTGAGGGCAACCGGGACAAAGCACCGGCGGCCGGCTGGGCAGCTCGTCCGAAAAAACAGTGTACTCTTTGGTTTTGCCGAGCAGTTTCTCGGCGATAAGGCGCTGCGAGAACTCGCCTGTCAGCGGCAAAAGATTTTTGCCGTCGCAGGGGATGCCCAGCGACTTTATATGCGTTTCCAGTACGGGGTCAAGCTCCTCGATTACTACGACGCGCTCGACAGATGCCGCAAAATCGCAAAACAGCTGCTTGGGCAGCGGGTTGGGCATGCCAATGACAAGATAGGATACGCTGTCCCCGAACACCTCGCGCGCGTAGTTGTACGATGTACCGGACGCGACTATGCCAAGTTTGGGCTTCTCGATGCCGGCGGCCGGTATTATGCGGTTGAAAGGGCAGTCCTCTGCATACTCGCGCAGTGCATCAAGCCGCTCCTCCACCGCCACATGACGACTGCGGGCATAGCCCGGCATCATAACGCGTTTTGCGGGCAGTTTTTCATATTGTTTTTTTTCGGCTTCGATGCGCTCGGAAAGCTCTACTGCGCTTTGCGAGTGCGAAATGCGGGTGCTGAGGCGTAAAAGTACCGGCGTGTCAAATTTCTCCGACAGCTCGAACGCCGCTTTTGTAAAGCGGAGACACTCGTCCGAGTCGCAGGGCTCAAGCATCGGCAGCTTTGCGGCTATGGCATAATGGCGCGAGTCCTGCTCGTTTTGCGAGCTGTGCATGCCGGGGTCGTCGGCGACACCGATTACAAGCCCGCCATTCACTCCTATGTAAGCTCCGATAAACAGCGGGTCTGCGGCAACGTTAAGACCGACGTGCTTCATGCCCGCGAAGGCACGCACGCCGGCTGTCGACGCACCTATTGCCGCCTCGAGCACCACCTTTTCGTTCGGTGCCCATTCGGCATATATTTCGGGATATTTTGATGCATATTCTGTAATTTCGGTACTCGGTGTACCGGGATAGCTGGAAACGAAGCTGCAACCGGCTTCATAAAGCCCGCGAGCAACGGCTTCGTTGCCGAGCATAAGTTTTTTCATCAGCGTGGATTCTCCGGTCTATATATTGAATTGGTTGAAATCTTTTTTTGATTTCGCGTTTCCAGGACATTTTATCACAATAAAACATCACTGTCAACACAAACGCGCCTTGGAGCCGGCATATTTATTGTGCCCGACGGTCGCGGCTGTGTTTTCACAATAGAGTTGACATGGGTTTGTGCAGAGTGTATAATCATTACAACTAATTAAGACATTTAAACAAATCCATACAATTCATATAAAGGTTTATCCGGCTTGGCGCATGTTCACAAGGTTGCCGGACACAGGTGGTCTGATGCAAAGAGTTCATATTATAAACCCCGCGGCAGGCAAGCGAAACCCGTTTGAGCTGATACGTGACAAGCTTGCGGGGGAAGAATATTATATAACCCAGTGTGTGGGCGATGCGGAGCGGTTTGTGCGCGAGAGGTGTTTACTTCAGCCCCAAACTCACATTTTCATTTACGGCGGAGACGGGACGCTGAACGAGATAGTCAACGGCATTCTTTCCGCGGGAGCAGGCGGCCAAGCTGTTATATCGATTGTGCCGACGGGAACCGGCAACGATTTTCACCGGCTGTTGCGGCGCGGCGAAAAACGCCGTTTTGACGTGATGAAATACAGCACCGGCGACACGGACAGATATGCGATAAACATTATAAACACCGGGTTTGACTCAACAGTCGTCGAAAAAATGCAAAACTACAAGAGATTGCCGCTGGTCAGCGGTTCGATGGCTTATGTGCTGGGCGTGGGTGACACGCTGCTGCGCAGGATGGGCGAACGCTGGAAGCTCACGATAACGGAGCCTGACGGCACTATGACCGAAGAAGAGGGCGAGTATCTGCTTGCTCTGGTCGCAAACGGCAGATATTATGGCGGCGGGTTTATGGCGGCGCCGGTCGCGCAGACCGATGACGGTTTGCTTGACATTTTGATGGCGAAAAAGGTGTCGCGAACGAGGTTTTTGTCGCTTGTAGCCGAGTATCGCAAGGGCAAGCACATCGACCCCGAAACGCAAAAACCCATAAAAAAGTTTGAAAGCGTGCTCGAATACAGGCGCTGTTCCAAAATCTCGCTTGAGGGGCTGAGCTCGATTTGTGTCGACGGCGAGGTAATGCCTTCTGCGCAGATTGAGGTTTGCGTAAAACCGTCCGCGATTACGGTATTAGCATAAAATCACCGCGCGCCGGCGTAAAACCGGTGCGCGGTTTATAAATAATACTAATTGACTTGATATTTGCCCGGTGATATAATCGATATAATTATAGATATGAAAAAGGAGAGGGAAGGGAATGGTCAATACCAATGAAAGGGAGAAATTTGTGCGCGAAGGGTTGACCTTCGACGACGTACTGCTTATCCCTGCGCGCAGTGAAGTTCTGCCAAGCCAAGTTAAACTCAACACCCGGTTGACAAAAACCGTCAAACTGAATATACCGCTTTTGTCTGCAGCAATGGATACCGTAACCGAAGCGGAGATGGCAATCGCGATGGCGCGCGAAGGCGGCGCGGGTGTTATTCACAAGAACATGCCGATTGAGGAACAGATAGACCAGGTTCTGCGCGTGAAGCGCAGCGAAAGCGGCGTGATCGAAAACCCCTTTTATCTGTCGCCCGACAACTATGTATATGAAGCCGAAGCGCTGATGAGCAAATACAGAATCTCCGGCGTGCCGATTTGCGACGAAGCCGGCAGACTGGTGGGAATCATAACCAACCGCGACATACGCTTTTTGACCGAATATACGATGAAAATAAGCGAGGTTATGACAAAAGACAATCTTGTCACCGCTCCTGTCGGCACAACGCTTGAGCAGGCTAAAGTAATTCTGCGCAAGCATAAAATTGAAAAGCTGCCGCTGGTCGACGAAAACTTTATGCTGCGCGGGCTTATAACAATTAAAGACATCGAAAAGGCAACGCGTTATCCCCACTCGGCCAAAGATGCCAGCGGCAGGCTCATTTGCGGCGCGGCGATAGGCGTGACGGCCGACGTGGTCGAGCGCGCGGCGGGACTGCTTGAGGTTGGTGCGGACTTTCTTTCGATAGACAGCGCACATGGACATTCGGCAAATATAATCGAGTGCATAAAGAAAGTAAAAGCGAGTTTTCCAAACTGCCAGCTTATTGCAGGCAACATAGCAACGGCACGTGCAGCCGAAGAGCTTATCGACGCGGGTGCGGATGCGCTGAAAGTGGGTATCGGCCCCGGCTCGATTTGCACGACACGCGTGGTAGCCGGCATCGGCGTGCCCCAGATTACTGCTATATATGACGTCGCATGCATTGCGGCAAAACACGGAATACCTGTTATCGCCGACGGCGGTATCAAATACAGCGGCGACATAACTAAGGCGATTGCCGCTGGCGCCGACAGCGTTATGATTGGCTCGCTGTTTGCCGGCTGCGAGGAAAGCCCCGGCGAGTCGGAGATATATCAGGGACGCCGCTTCAAAGTGTATCGCGGCATGGGCTCGCTTGCGGCGATGGAGAGAGGCTCCAAGGACCGCTATTTCCAAGAGGGCAGCCGCAAGCTCGTGCCCGAAGGTGTCGAGGGCCGTGTGCCATACAAAGGCCCGCTGCATGAGACGGTGTTCCAGCTCATGGGCGGACTGCGTGCCGGTATGGGCTATTGCGGATGCCGCACGATTGAGGAGCTGCAGCAAAACGGTCAGTTTATACGCATCACTGGCGCGGGTCTGCGCGAGTCGCACCCGCACGATATCAGCATCACCAAAGAGGCGCCCAACTACAGCGTACAGGTCAGCGACTGAATATAATACCCAAAGCGGAGAGTTTTTAGCTCCCCGCTTATTTTTTTGCCCGTATGTTTGGCGTCGTTTGACCGGGGGTACGACGAAGCGCCCGAGTTTCATTTCGCCGTGTCGGCCGGAAACGGCTGCCGGCATCTCCTGCCTGTGGCACGGATATAAACGTAAAAGCGGAGCCGCTGTATGGCTCCGCTTTAATATTGCTTTTTTCCGCATATTAAATCAAACACCTCGGACAGCGCCTCTTCGGGCGTCGGCCGGGCCTGTGTGAAAATCCCGCGCCACACCGCCTTGTAATGGCCGCGCCTGAATTTGTCCTGGATAATCGTTACAATCTCGCCGTTATATTTAAAGTATTCGTTGCCGTTTTTGCTGCGCTTGCGGGAATGGTGAATAAAAGTCTTCCGCCGCGCCTCTCGGGATTTCAGCTCGGCTTCGCGACGCTTTGCGCCCTCAATGTCCCCTTCCATGCGGCCGGCACAAACGCAGCCCGCGCCAATCTGCCGCGGATATTCGGGATGGTTCATGTGGTGGACGTATCTGATAGTCTGCTTGCCGCACATGCCGCAGACTGCGGCAGGCATGCCGAGGTCGCTAATCTCAACGCAAAACCAGCCGGTCTTTGGCACGTTCGGGTCATTCCATAGGTTTGCTGGGGCGTTTTTGCGGGAAGTGTCAGGCTCGGCGGCGCCGCTTGATTCGGGTAAGTGAAACGATGATTGCCACTCTGGTGTGTCGGGTAGCGAAATTTCTATTTCGGGTACCGAGATGTCGGAACCGTCTCCGCTTTCCGGCGCGGCGGCCTCGTCGTCAAACAAGGAAAGCTGCTCCGGCGACTCAGTTTTTTTATTGCTTTTTTCGCGCGGCGGGATGGCGGCTGCGGTATAGTCGACCTGCCCCGCAAAAGGTACTCTCTCGGATGCGGTGCGGACCGATTCGGGTGTTTGGTCGTCAGAAATTGTATTGATATAAGCCGATTTGCTTGGTTTTCGAACATGCTCTTCGTCTTTTTTGATTTCGGACGTCTTTTTTTCGGGATTTTGGTCACGAGCCGTGCCATCAACGATTTTATGCTGCCTGTTTTCGGGAACTGAAGAGGGCGTCGGGCTTTCGCCGGCTTCATGCAGCTTGCTTTCGGAATTTTGGACAGGTGTTGTGCTGTCGGCGGATTCAAGCAAATCCCGCCACATGCCGAAATCATAGTCGGTGGATATGGGGCGCACGGTGCCGCTGTCAAACTGCACTTCATAGATGCCGCGGTGCTCGTCAAGTCCGATAATTTCGCCCTCACCGAAAACCGCATGGCGTACGCGGCTGCCAACGCCGAGCCGCTCTGGTTGCGGTCGCTCGACGTGCGCGGCAAGAGTGCGCATTTGCTCGGCTACTTCCTTTGAAATTGCGCCGATGCGCACAAAGTTATGCTCGCCGATGTCGGCGAAAAAGCGCGAAGGCAGCTTCTTGCGCCCGTTTAGGCCATCGCCCTCGGAGTCGGCGAGATAAAGCCGCTTCATCGCGCGTGTCATTGCCACAAAGCACAGCCGGCGCTCCTCTTCAAGACCTGCCTGTGCCCGTTCCTCTATTGTGCGGCTCGAGGGGAAAATGCCGTCGGTCATGCCGACGACAAAACATACCGGAAACTCAAGTCCTTTTGCGGCATGCACAGTCATCATTTTGACGCGGTCGACGGCGTCGTCAAGATTTTCCTCGCTTGCAAACTCAAGCTGCTTGAGATAAACCGAGAGCGGCATAAACTCGCCCGGGAGATTGTCCTGTATAACCGTTTTGCCGTACTCGCGCTCGCTGTCGACCGTGATTTTCTTGAGCTCGCTGAGGTTGTCAAAGCGCTCCATGTTGCCAGACTCGCGGATATACTGCTCGTATCCCGATTCGACAAGCAGCCGCTGGAGAATCTCCGAGACAGGCATGCTGTCTTTTTTCTCGCGCAGCCCGTAAATCGACTGCGCAAGCTCGCCGGCCTTGGGGCAGGCAAGCTCCGTGTCGGCATATTTTGCAAGTGCCACAAGCAGCGATGTGCCGTCAGCCTCTGCAAGCTCGCGCAGTCGCCGCGCCTTGACACGCCCGAACCCGCGGCGGGGCTTGTTTACAACACGCATCAGCGCCGCGTCGTCGTCGCGCTCGACAAGTTTGAGGTATGCTATTGCGTCGACAATCTCCATGCGCTCGAAAAAGCGCACGCTGCCGAATATTTCGTACGGGATGCCCTCGGCAGTGAAGGCTTTTTCAAGAAATTGCGACAAAAAGCCCGACCGGTATAAAATCGCAATATCGCGCAGCCTGAATCCCTCGCAAAGCAGCTTACGAATCTCTGCGACAACAGCCGCGCCTTCCTCTTCCTCGGTCTTGCAGTGCAGGTGCACAACGTCTGTGCCGGCCTCACCGGTTGTAAAGAGTGTTTTCGGCACGCGGTTGACATTATGCGAGATAAGCTCGTTTGCGGCGGCGAGGATTTTGCCGGTCGAGCGATAGTTTTGCTCGAGCAAAATGGTCTTTGTGCCGGGATGGGTGCGGTCGAAGTCGACAAGGAGGCTCACATCGGCGCCCCGCCATTCGTATATATTCTGGTCGGGGTCGCCGACGACAAAAAGGTTGCGGTTTGCCTGCGCTAAAATGTCAATCAGCTTCATCTCGCGCCTTGAGCTGTCCTGAAACTCGTCGACCTGTATATAAACGAGCCGCTTTTGCCACTCGGCGCATATATCGGGGAACTGCTCGAAAAGCACAAAAACGAAGTTGATAAGATCGCTGAAATCCAGCCCAAAAATTTTCTTCTGATAAAGCAGGTAGCGGTTTATAATTTTCTCGTCGAGTGTTGCGCCTGCGTCATAGTCGCCCTTGTCCCGCGATAGCAGCAGGCTAACATAATCTGTAGTTGATTTCTTTTGCTCGATAAGCGCAATAATCTTTTCAAACGAGGCATAATCGAGCTTCAGGCCGAGCGCGGAATAGATTTCCTCGAGGATTTTCTTTTGCTCGGCCTCGTCTAAAATGCGGAAGTTTTCGGGCCAGAAAAGATGACCGATGCTCTCGCGCAGAACCCTGACACAAAAGCCGTGATAGGTGGTGATAAGTGAAGTATCGGTACCGTCGCCGGCAAGCGCCCGCACGCGGCGCCGCATCTCGCCCGCGGCTTTGTTTGTGAATGTGACGCAGAGAATATTGCCGGCAGGTATGCCGGCTGCGCGCACAAGGTATGCATAGCGGTGGGCGAGCGCCCTCGTTTTGCCCGAGCCTGCGCCGGCTATAATACGCACAAAGCCTTCGGTTGTCGTGACGGCTTCGCGCTGCCGTTCGTTTAAATCGCTCAAAATGTTCATTATGTAACCGCACTATAATAGCAAAAATTAATATAAAAAGGGTTTATTAAGATTATAGTCTCGGAGGACACTGTTGTCAACGCCGGGCGGGATGAAACCCGCGTCTGTACAAAGGACTAAAAAGGCGCGGAAAGCGTTCTGCCTCCGCGTCTTTTTACTATAGCTTCATTGTAAGCCCTATACGCTTTTTATCGACGTCTACACTCAGCACTTTTACGGTAACAATGTCGCCGACGGCAAGAACCTCGGAGGGGTGCTTTATATAGCGGTTTGTAATCTGAGACACATGCACAAGCCCGTCTTGATGCACGCCGATGTCCACAAATGCACCGAAGTCGGTGACATTGCGCACCGTACCCGTGAGTGTCATGCCAACCGCAAGGTCGGCAAGCTCCATAATGTCGTCGCGCAGAACAGGCTGCGGTAGCGAGTCGCGCACGTCGCGGCCGGGCTTTTCAAGCTCGGCTATAATGTCGAGCAGCGTCGGCACGCCAACCCCGAGCGATTCGGCAAGTCGCTCCATGCCGTAGCGCTCTGCCTTTTCCCGCAGCTCGCCCAGCCGATGCTCACGCACGTCCTCGTCGGAGTAGCCGAACCTGCGCAGCAGCTCTTTTGCCGGCCTGTACGATTCGGGGTGCACACCGGTCATGTCGAGCACCTCGCCGGATCCGGGCACGCGCAAAAAGCCCGCACACTGCTCAAACGCTTTCGGGCCTATGCGCGGCACATGTAAAAGCTCGTCGCGCGAGGAAAATTCGCCGTGCTCCTCGCGATACTTAACGATGTTTTTTGCCACCGCCGAGTTTATTCCCGCGACATGCGAGAGAAGTGAATATGAGGCGGTGTTAACGTCTACACCGACGGCGTTGACACAATCTTCGACCACGCCGGCAAGCGCCTGGTCAAGCTGCGTCTCCTTCATGTCGTGCTGATACTGGCCGACACCGATAGATTTGGGGTCGATTTTTACAAGCTCGGCAAGCGGGTCCTGGAGCCTGCGCGCGATGGACACGGCGCTGCGCTCGGTAACGTCGAAATCGGGGAACTCCTCGGCCGCCAGCGGCGATGCGGAGTAAACGGACGCACCTGCCTCGCTTACGACGGTGTTCACCAGCTCGGGAATCTCGCGCAGCACGCCCGCGATGAAAATTTCGCTCTCCCTTGAGGCTGTGCCGTTTCCTATAGCGATTATATCGACGCCATATCTGCGTATAAGCTGCTTTACAATGCGTTTTGCTTCATCGATGCGCTCGAAGGGCTTTGTGGGATAAATTACCGTGGTTTCGAGCACTTTTCCGGTCTTGTCCACGACAGCCAGCTTGCAGCCTGTGCGATAGCCGGGGTCGATACCCATCACAATCTTGCCTTTGACGGGTGCCGCCATGAGAAGGTGCCGGAGGTTTTCGGAAAACAGCTTGATAGCGTTTTCGCTTGCCCTCTCTGTAAGCTGCGCGCGCAGCTCGCGTTCTATGGACGGAGCAATAAGCCGCTCATAGGAGTCGATGGTCGCGGCGGCGACGTGAGGATATGCGGGACTGTCCGGTTCGGTGATTATTTTGGAGAAAAGATAGTTTAATATGATGTCGGTATCAACTTTAATAGAGACCCGCACCACCCCGCGGCTCTCGGCGCGGTTCAACCCCAGCACGCGATGCCCGGGAATTTCGGCCAACCGCTCAAGATACTCGTAGTACATCCCGTATGTGCCGTCGGGGTCCTCGCCGCACTGCTTTGAGGTTATAAAGCCAAGCTCAAAGGTCAGAGCGCGAATCTCCTTGCGGTACTCGGCGTTGTCGGAAATGTCCTCCGCGATTATGTCGCGCGCGCCGCCGAAGGCTTCATCGATAGAGGAAATGCCCTTTTCCGGGTCGACAAATCTCTCCGCCAGCTCCAGAAGCGACGGTTCGTAGGCTTTTTCCTGCATAATAAGCGCAAGCGCCAAATCTTCAAGCCCGCGCTCGCGCGCGACCGAGGCGCGTGTTTTGCGTTTAGGCCGAAATGGGCGGTAAATGTCCTCGATCTCGGCGAGAATTTCTGCTTTGTCAAGCTGCGCTTCTATTTCAGCCGTCAGCTTGCCCTGATCGGCGATGGCGGCGCGCACCTCCTCGCGCCGCTTTTCAAGTGAGCGCAGGTAGTCGAGCCGCTCGGCAAGCTTTCGCAGGACGGTATCGTCGAGCGAACCGGTGACTTCTTTGCGATAGCGGGCGATAAAGGGTATGGTGTTGCCTTCATCGATAAGCTCGATTGTGCGCTCAATCCGGTCTTGGGAGATGCCAAACTCTTTTGCCAGCGCAACGGTAATGTTCATAGTTTCAAACTCCGCGTTTTAGTCAAACTTCAGGGGAAAAGCCCAGAGAATTAATGTATGCAATAATGCCTGCTGCAGTGCCATAGACAAATGCCTTGCGCCACTCGTCGGAAAGAAGGTTTTTTGCGTCGCTATCGTTTGTTATAAATCCCATCTCAATAAGCACCGACGGAACAGTCAGTTTTTTTGTGACGTAATATGCTTCGTATATATCTTTTGCGATAACAGGCACTTCTGAAGAAATCTGTTGCCCGATTGCATCGGCGAGTGCCTGAGCATACTGCTGTGTCCCCTCAACGCCGCCCTCGTATATATAAATCCTTGTGCCGCCAACCGATGTGTCGTCGGTGAAAGCGTCGCAATGAAGCGAAATAAAAAGGCTTGTTTCGGGGTGCGATTTTACAAAATCCACCCGCTCAAACGGGTCTAAAGTGTATTGCTGCGACCCGTCATGCTCTGGGGGAACAGTATCGTCCGAGCGTGTCATTATAACCTTTATCCCGGCCTCCTCGAGCTTGTCCCGCAGCATGAGCCCGACCGCAAGCGCGACCTCTTTTTCGGTCACATCTCCCATTGTTTCCTCGCAGATTGCGCCCGGGTCGTCGTATCCGTGGCCGGGATCAATACAGACGACAAATATACGATCTTTGTTTTTTAGTATTAGCTTACCGCTGTCCTCTTCTTCTGCCGGTGCCGTTTTACCGGAAGGTGTATCGTCCGGTAAGTCTGTTTCGCCCTCCATGCCTGCTATGGAAGGTATGCCAGCCGGTGCGCCTCCGGCAAAGAGCATGACAATAATGGCGACCAGAACGGCAGCCACCGCAGCCAGAGCGCCTATCAGCCTATATGTGGTGTATGTGTTATTTGCCCGCGCGCTGCCGGCGGTCCGGCCGCCCGGGGATTTTTCTTGAGGTTTCGTATGCTTGCGGGAAGGGGATTTATGCGCGGCGATTTCGCCGGGCGTGGCGCGGCGCGCGCCTGTTCGCTCGAAAGTTGTGCCGGGGACTGCTGTATGGATGCCGCCTTCCGACCGCTTTTCCGTAGATGCCCCACATTTTGGCTGGCCCGGCGGTTGTTGTGGAGCCGGCTGCCGGGCGGTGTTACCGGATTTTCTGTCCGGCGGGGCACCGTTTTTTGAGGTGGTGGGTGCGGACGGAGGGCTGTCGGGGTTTTTTATATGTTTTTTCATCTTGGATTGCGTTCCTGTCGATTTGCAAGGCGATAAAAAAGCGTAAAAACAGCGGGCAGCCTCAGATAACTGAAGGCGCTCCCGCCGTTATCCTGTAACGTCGCAAGCCCGTCTGTTTAGAAGTTGATTCTGGTGTTGTCCCCATCCAAACGTTTGATTTCCATAGGGATTTTGTTGTCCTCGGCGAAAGTGCGAAGCCTGCCCATGTACTTGCGGAATTCCGGGTCTTTGTCCTCGCGAATTTCGATGGGCGCGGTAAGTTCGGTTGCTTCCTGGTCGGTTTCGATGATGATAACTTCGATAAGCTCTTTTTTAAGTCCGAAGAACCTCTTGATTTCGCGATAATCGTATGTAATCTTCTTGATGTTGGAGCTGTCGAGCCGGTACATTCTGCGAGTCTTGCTGTCGTTGTAAACAATGTCGTTCTGATGGATATTCAGAGTGGATTCCATTCTGGGCGCTCCCTTCGTTATAAATATAATTCATCGTCCGATATGATAGCACAGCTTGTAATAATTGTCAAGCGAATAGGCTTTAACTTGCAGCTATTTTATGCAATTTGGACGAAAAAATTTGTGACAGCACACTGCTTTTTAATTTTTTTGTGCATGTTATTGATTGCCTCGACGGCAGATGATATAATATGGTATCAGACTACATATTTACAGAATTAAATTTTGTCGGAGACGGGATATGACGGAACTTGAAATTTATATATCCGAGTTATGCAGGGCAGCGAAACGGGCATCGCGCGCGATTTCGGGTCTTTCTACGGCGAAAAAGAACGCGGCGCTTTTGCGCATAGCCGACGTGCTCGAGCAAAGCACGCATGAAATAGTTGAGGCAAACGAAGTTGACCTGAAAAATCCCGCCGTGCCCCCCAATATGGTTGACAGGCTGAAACTGGGCGAGGACAGAGTGCGTGCGGTCGCCGCTGCGGTGCGAGAGGTCGCCGCATTGCCCGATCCCGTTGGGGGCGGCGAGCGCTGGGTGCGCCCGAACGGGCTTATAATCACGCGCGAGCGCGTTCCGCTCGGCGTAATTGCAATAATTTACGAGGCGCGCCCCAATGTCACGGTCGATGCGGCGGCGCTTTGCATCAAGACCGGCAACGCCGTGGTGCTTCGCGGCGGCAAAGAGGCCATAAACACCAACCGCGTGCTCGTGGGTGTCATGCAGCGGGCGCTTGAGGAGGAGGGTGTTGCTCCCGCTGCGGTGTCGCTTGTGGACGATGTGACGCGCGAGGGCACCAAAATATTGATGCGCCAGCGCGGTTTAGTGGATGCGCTTATTCCGCGCGGCGGCGCCTCGCTTATAAAAAGCGTTGTCGAAAATGCGAGCGTGCCTGTTATCGAAACGGGCGCGGGCAACTGCCATGTCTACATAGATAAGAATGCCGACTTGGATATGGCTGTCAAAATCGCGGTCAACGCAAAGGTGTCAAGGCCTTCGGTGTGCAATGCGGTCGAAACGCTGCTTGTTCACTCGGATGTGGCGCGCGAGTTTCTGCCTCTTTTTGCGGAGGCGCTTGAGTCCCAAAGCGTTGAGCTGCGCGGCTGCGAGCGCACGCGCGAAATTTTGCCCGGCATAAAAGAGGCGACCGACCAGGACTACTATACGGAATACAACGACTTTATCCTTGCGGTGAAAGTCGTTGACAGCGTTGGCGAGGCTATTGAGCATATAAACAAATACGGGACAATGCACAGCGAGGCAATTGTAACGCGCGATATTGCAGCAGCCGAGCAATTCAGGCGGGGCGTGGATGCTGCGGCTATATATGTGAACGCGTCCACCCGCTTTACGGACGGCGGCGAGTTCGGATTCGGCGCCGAGATAGGCATATCGACGCAGAAACTGCATGCGCGCGGCCCGATGGGGTTGGCCGAGCTGACAACCGTCAAATATTACGTTTTGGGCAACGGCCAGACGCGCTGAAATAGCTAAAATAAAGGAAGGGGATACATCCGGAGCGGTGTATCCCCTTGTGTTAGTTGGCGGTGCTTAAAGCGGCGCCTTGTGGCCCTTCTCCTGAGGAGTTTACCGGAACGAGCGCGTATTTGCGAGAATACTCGTTGTAACGCTCTATAAAGGTCGGGCTGTTAGCCTTTATACCGCTGAGATAGCTGTGCAGACCAAGGCTGTCTTTTTGCATTTCGATCACGCAGCCGGCGATGTTGGAACAGTGGTCTGCGACGCGCTCGAGGCTTGTCAGAATATCCGACAGAACAAATCCCGCCGCGATTGAACATTCGCCTTGCTGGAGACGCACAATATGGCGAGCGCGAAGCTGTTCGCGGAGCGTGTCGACGACCTGCTCGAGCGGCTCGACAAGGGCGGCGTTCTCTGCGTCGTTGTTTACAAATGATTGTATTGCAAGGTCGATTATTTCGGTTACGGCGGCACGCATGACAGAAAGCTCCTGTGTTGCCGCATCGGAGAATACTATTCCTTTTTCGCGGATTTCCTCGGCCGATTCGATCAAATCGACGGCATGGTCGGAAATCCTCTCGAAGTCGCCTATCATGTGCAGCAGTTTCGCCGACTCGGTGCGGTCCTTGTCGGTGAGCGGGTAGGTACTGAGCCGCACAAGGAATGTCCCGATTTTGTCCTCGAGGTCGTCCACCGACTGCTCGTCCGTCCGCACACCTGAAGCAGCCTCCGCGTCATAATCGCTTAGAAGCGATATGGCTGATTTGATAGAGCGCTCGGCGATGCCGGCCATCGAAACGGTGACGCTGCGGCAGCGGTCGATTGCTATAGAAGGAGTTGCCATCAGGCGCTCGTCAAGCTCCTGAATTTTGTCGGGCGCGGCGGTTTCAGGCACGATGATATGCGCGATGCGGTCGAGCAGGTTGGCGGAGGGAAGCATTATGAGCGTGCAAAGAACGTTGAAAATCGTATGTGCGATGGCTATTCCAAGCTGATTTGCGGCAAGGTCATAGAAGGCAAAGTCGAATATGGCGTTTGCGATTGTAATAACGGTGAGCCAAAAAACTGTGCCGATTACATTGAACAAGAGGTGAACGATGGCGGCGCGCTTGCCGTTTTTGTTTGCGCCGACCGACGATATAAGCGCGGTCACGCAGGTGCCGATGTTTTGACCCATTATAATCGGGATAGCCGCGGAATATGTGACCTGGCCTGTCGTCGACAGTGCCTGGAGAATACCTACCGATGCCGAGCTGGACTGGATAATTGCCGTAAGTATCGCGCCCGCGAGCACGCCGAATATGGGGTTGGAGAAGGCGAGCAGAACATTACGGAATTCAGGCACATCTCTGAGCCCCGCCACGGCGCCCGCCATTGTCTCCATGCCAAACATGAGTGTCGCAAAACCCAGCATTATAAGACCGATGTCCTTTTTCCTGCCCGTTTTGCTCGCCATATACATTATAAGGCCGATTAGCGCCAAAATAGGCGTAAATGACGAGGGCTTCAGTAGAGTTACAAAAAAGTTCGTGCCTTGTATCCCGGTCAAGCTTAAAATCCATGCGGTGACGGTGGTGCCGACGTTTGATCCGATGATGACGTTGATAGCCTGTTTCAGCGTCATAAGGCCGGAGTTAACAAATCCCACGACCATGACGGTGGTCGCCGACGACGACTGTATAACCGCGGTGACGCCGAGACCGGTCAAAAATCCGGACAGACGATTGGTAGTGAGCTTGCTAAGCAGCTTTTTCAGGCCGCTTCCGGCGCTTTTTTCAAGCGCCGAGCCCATGACTGTCATGCCGAACAGAAACAGACTTAATCCGCCAATCAGCGTCAGAAAATCAAAAAAATCCATGCAAAAAAAGTCCTCCTAATTTTACGGGTAAAGGCTGCTTTTGGTCCGATGCCGGCGAAATCTCGATTCTTTGGTATCTTTACAGCAGACTGTCGGCTGAAACCGGCAATTTAAAGCCATTTGCGTGGCTATATGTCTGTGCAAGTAGAAATAATTTGACACCGGCTGCTACAATCGTAACCTTTCGCATTATACAACGCCACTGTTAAAACTAAAACCATGGCAATGTTAAACGTATATTGAATTTTCTGGGATTGTTAAATTTGTGACAAACTCAAATCAGCGGCTGGCCGTTTATTATAAGCTTGAATTTCAATCCAAGCGATTCCGCAGCTTTGCGGCAGAGCACCATTCGCTCCAGAAATATTTCAAAGTAATCCATGACATTGCCGTATCGGGTGTCGATTGACAGTTTCAGCGTTATGGAAGTCTTGTCCTCGCTTATTTTAAGCTTAGAACTTGTGACCGAATAGTTGACGCGGTCGTGAATGTCGAAAGAAGATTTATCGGTGTTGCGGACGCGCGTGCGCCGCACGTCCGACTTGTCTGCCAAAATCAGAGCCGCGGCGATGGGGCTCACCGGCCTGCCGGTGCCCTCGTCGTGGTTGCCGATAGCCGACACTATCTGCGCGATTTCGTCAGGCGGCATGCCGAGTTTATCAAGTATTCTGAATGCCATGACCGCTCCGCTTTGAGAGTGGTCTACCCGGTTTATGAGATTGCCTATATCGTGCAGATGTGCGGCAATTTTCGCAAGCTCGGTGACACGCTCGGGAAACCCGAGGGTTTTCAGGATGTAGCTGGCGTTTTCGGCGACAATGCCCACATGCGCCAGGCTGTGCTCGGTAAAACCGAGCGTAACAAGCGCCTCGTCGGCGTGCTTAATGTAGGTGGTTATATCGGGATTGTTTTTTATGTCTTCGTATGTTACCATCAGTTATCCTTCTTCGTTTGTGGTTTCGACAATACATTCGGACGGAAAAACGATTGTAAATTTCGAGCCTTGGCCCGGCTCGCTTTCAAGCTCGAGGCGTGCGCCGTGATACTGCGCCCCGTGTTTTACTATGGAAAGACCAAGTCCGGTGCCCCCGACACCGCGCGAGTGGCTTTTTTCGACGCGGTAAAAGCGTTCGAACACGCGCCTTTGGCTTGAATAGGGGATTCCGATGCCCGTATCGGAGACCGACAGCCTTGCCTCGCCGCCGGCATGCTCGACATGCACGGTGACAGAGCCGCCGTCTTTGTTGTATTTTATCGCGTTGTCGCACAGATTGTATATTATCTCGTTTAGTATGCTCCAAACGCCCATCACTTTTACATGCTCGCCGGTAAGATGAAGGTGGATAGAACGTTTTTCGGCTGCAGGACGCAGGTTTTCAAGAATTTCGTCGGACAGCTCGAAAAGGTCGACCGGCTCGCGCTCGGGGACGGGCGCATTTTCGTCGAGCCGTGAAAGCTTGAGCATGTCGTCGATTAAATTAATGAGCCGGCGCGACTCGGTATAAATATCGGTGGCAAACTCGCGGACTTTTTCGGGCGGGACAAAGCCCTCCTTCAGCAGCTCGGCGAACCCCGATATGGACGTGAGCGGCGTTTTAAGCTCGTGCGAGACGTTCGCCGTAAACTCGCGCCGCAGCGCCTCTCGCTGCTCGCGTTCGGTGACGTCCATCGCAAGCAGTACGGCGCCGGTCACCTGCCCGTTTGAGACAACGGGGCTGGCGATTGCCTGGATGGTTCGGCCGCCTGCGTCGAAAAGGACCTCCTCGCGCTCACCGGCAAGCGCACGGTCGACGGCGTCGCAGATTTCGGCACGGCACCGGACCCGAGAAATGGTCTTTTCGTCGCCGAGACCTCTTGCGCTGATTGCGTCCATGCCGCTGCGGTTGCCGGAGAGAATCGCGCGCTTGTTGTCGACAAGGATAAAGCCCTCGCTCATGTTTTCGGTTATTGCAGCAAATTCGCGCTGCCTGCGCGAAAGCTCGTCCATTTGGGCGCGGATAGTGCGCTTTTGCTCGCGCAGAGAGTCGACAAGCGGCCGCAGTTCGGGATACTCGACGGCTGTATCCGATTTTTCAACGGCGAGGTCGTATATAGGCTTTGTGATGTCGCGCGCTAACCTTGATGCAAGTACTCCCGAGAGTGTGAGCACAAGAAACACCGCGGCAAGCAGCGGGAGCGCGGCCGCGGCGGACATTGAAATGACCGAGTCTTGCGTCGCCGCAACGCGCAGCACCCGTCCGTCGTCAAGCAAGATAGAGTAATAAAAGGTGTTTTCGAGCAGCGTGTTCGAAAGCCGTATGCTTTGGCCCGAGCCTTGCTCGAGCGCCTCCCTGACTTCCTCGCGCCATAGATGACTATCCATTTTAGAGGCATCGGCGACGCTGTCGAAAATCACCGTGCCGTCGGCTGCGACAAGCGTAACGCGCGAGGCGGGGCTTATTTTCTGCAGGTAACCGTCGCCGTAGGCAGAGATGCCCGCCGCCATGTGCTCGGCTTCGGTCTGCAACCTGTAAAAAGCCATGCGCTCCACATTATAGTACATCACGCCGAGAAAAAGTATGGAGCACGCCAAAATAGCCACGGCGCCCACCAAAAGGGTGTTGCGGAAGATCCGAAGCGTCAAGGCTCATCCTCCTATCTTATAGCCAAGCCCCCGAACGGTTTCGATAAGCGATCCTGCCTCCCCGAGTTTTGAGCGCAGTGAACGGATGTGGACATCGACTGTGCGGTTCTCGCGGTCGAACTCGCTGCCCCAAACCTTGTCCATAATAATGTCGCGCGTTAGCACCCTGCCTTTGTTTTCAAGCAGCAGGCAGAGCATCTCGAATTCCTTGAAGGTCAGTGCGACTTCTTTGTCGTTTACTATAACGATATGTTTTTCGGGACAGACGTAGAGCGGGCCGGCGAAATACTCGGTGCAGGCGTTTTGCGACGGCTCGGAGCGGCGCAGCACGGCACGGACGCGCGCGACAAGCTCCATCATGCCAAACGGCTTTGAAATGAAATCGTCGGCGCCGTTGTCGAGCCCTATAACCCTGTCATACTCGGTGTTTTTTGCGGTCAGCATGATAACCGGCAGTTTTTTTGTGGTTGAAACCGAGCGAAGGCGGCGGAGTATTGTCAGCCCGTCCTCTTCGGGGAGCATAATATCAAGCAGGACAAGTGACGGCAGCTCTTCTTTCATGGCCTCCCAAAACTGCGAGGGTCGCTCGAATCCCTTTGCAGCAAAGCCCTGGCTCTCGAGAGTATACACGACAAGCTTTCGAATGCTGTCGTCGTCTTCAACAAGATAAATCATTGATATCCTCCGATACAATACTCTGCCGGCACCGGTGCTTGCAGAGCATTATAATAGATTAATGTAAAATGCAAAATCCGACAATTGTTAAAATTGCGTAAAATGTGCTCCAAAATGCACTAAAAGCACAAACTATGTACCGGGCATAGAGCCGCACCCGCTGTAACCATTTTACCGGATGGGGTATGATAAATCAATTGATTTGGGTATATAATAATGTAATATTCTGGTCGGGTACAAGCCAATTTGCTTGACAATATACCGCCGCTGTGGTATCATATACAAACATAATGGGCATAGTTTTGCCGAAAAAGTGCGAGGCGTCGATATGAAAAAACCCAACATTTTGTTTTTTTTGTACGACCAGCAGCGATATGACTGTATTGGCGCGGCGGGGATGTATCCGGTCCGCACGCCCAATATCGACGCGCTCGCGGAGCGCGGCGCGTGGTTTGAGCGCGCATATACGCCGATCCCGGTTTGTGCACCGGCCCGTCAGGCACTTTTTACCGGCCGCCGGCCGGAGGAAAGCGGCGGACTTTGGAACCCGCATATAGTATTTCCGCTGAACTCACAGCCTTCTGGCTTCGGATGGGTAAATGCGCTTGTGGACGCGGGCTATGAAACTTCGCTTGTCGGGCTTTGGGAGCTGGGCAGCCGCACGCCGGCCGACTACGGCTTTAAGCAGCACATAAGCCGCGCCGAACTTGCAAAAGAACGCGAGCGGCACGTCGGTCAGGTAAACTTTAAGAATGGCTTTTTCGGCGAAAGCGACCCCGCACCGCTTGAATATAACAACACCCACATCACAGCCCGCCGCGCGATAGAGGAGCTGCGCAGGCTCAGCGAGACCGGCAGGCCGTGGTATCTGCATATAGATTGTCCCGAGCCTCACCTCCCCTGCCGTCCGTCGGCGCCGTTCGATACAATGTACGACCCGGTAGAAGTGCCGGTGTGGAAGGGCTTTGATGAGGATTTCGAAGGGAAACCCTATATAAGACGGCAGCAGCTTTACAACTGGGGGCTTGAGGATCGCGGCTGGGACGAGTGGTCGGAGACCGTGGCGCTTTATTATGGCATGGTGTCCCAGTGCGACGATGCGATAGGACGGGTGCTCGCCGAGCTTGACAGGCTGGGCGAGCGTGAAAACACTATAATAGTTTATACCTCCGACCACGGGGACATGTGCGGCTCGCACCGGCTGATAGACAAGCATTACAATATGTACGACGATATATGCAGGGTACCGATGATTGTTTCATGGGAGGGACATGTAGTCCCGCGCAGGGTCGGCGGGTTTTCACATGCCTGCCTCGACCTCGGCCCGACACTGCTCGGACTTGCCGGGATAGAGTATCCTGACGATGCCTTCCACGGCGCAGACCTATCCGGCGCGCTGCTCGAAAGCCGCGATACAGGAATAAAGTATGCTGTGTCGACCTACAACGGTCAGCAGTTCGGACTCTTCTGCGAGCGCATGATAACCGACGGCAAGCTGAAATATGTGTGGAATCTTACCGATATAGACGAGCTGTACGATCTTGAGCTTGACCCCGGCGAGCTTGTCAACAGAATAAACGACGACGCCTATACCGACCGACTCTCGGAACTGCGGCGCGCGCTGTTCGAGGAGCTGAAGCGCTGCTCCGACCCGATAATACGCTGGACAGGGCGACAGCTTACGGAGGGCAGAAAGTTGCGCGGTCGGGGCATATATACAATGTGAAAAATGATCATATAAATTTTCAAAAAGGCACAACGCATGAACGAAAGGCGCGGAAAACAAAATAGCGGCGCTCCGCGCCCGAAGGGAGCGGCTCGGGGCGCATCTCCGGGCGGGCCAATGCCGCCTTATTTCGGCGAGGGCAGTGTGCGTCCGGTACCGGGCGGCGTGCCGAAAGCCGCACAGCGCAAAGAGGGCGGCAGAACTTCCGGCAGGCCAAAGCCTGCTGCCACTCGGCCTCGCTCCACGACTGCGGAAGCAAAGTCTGCGGGCAGGCGCACCGCGGATACGCGCGGTAAAACGACACCTCCGCCCCGCACTCGAGCCGGCGATGCAACGCGTCGGACGACCACCGGTCGGGCGGCGGCCGGACAGCCCTACGGTCGGATGCACGCCGGTGCACCGACACCGGCAGCCGGAAGAAAAACAGCCGCGGCTCCGGCCGGCAGAGCTGCCGCCGCACCTTGGAAGGCGTCATCCCCAATACGTCAGGGCGGCACGGTAAAAGGCAAAGGGAAAAAGCCATCGGGCAGAAAAACCGCAGCCAAGAAAAAAGCGGCGCCCGGCAAGCTGCGGCCCCAGACCGCGGCACAGCGGCGCAAAGACATCAGAGACCGGCGCGGACTTACTCCCGAACAGATGGAATTTATACGCCGGCGCAACGAAATTAAACGTTATTATATAAAAAAACGCCGCATTTCGGCGATAACATTGTTTTTAACGCGCTTTACGGCGCTTGTAATAATATATGTAGTGCTGTTTGTTGTGACATCCGGCCTCTTTGTGTTGAGCCTTGTCGCTACCTGGCCGGCACAAGGCGAGGACGTGGTTTATCAGCTTGGAGAAAACAGAAAGGATATAATGTACAAGGTCGAAACTCTTGTATACCGCGAAAGGGTGCGCGACGGACAGCTTTATCTGAATTTTACCGAAATCGCCGAATATCTTGATTTTATAACAACCGGCGACCCCGCAAGGTTGAGGTATTTGACAAGATATCCGGACGGCGAGGAAGTCGTGTTTGATGTCGGCACCTCTGCAGTGACTGTAAACGGGAACATGACAAGGATGCCGGCCCAGTCATATTATGAAAACGGCGCCCTTTATGTCCCGCTTGATTTTATAGAAACATATATTAAAGGGATTTCCGTCGGTATAAACGAAGAAACCGGTCGTCTCGTGCTTTACAGGCTATACACACAGAATACAAAAAACGAAAAGATATACGAAGATATAACATTTACCCTGAAACCCCAGACGCCGTCCGAACACATAGACGAAAACAGTTTACCGGCCGATATAAAACTCGCTACCGAGCCGTCGCGCCGGTCGTCCGAGCAGCAGTCTGCGGACGGGAGCGAGCTACAGTGAAAAGAAACTTTACGTGACAAATAAAACAACAAATCAGGTAACGGGGAGAGAAAAGCATGGCGGATGAAGAGAAGCTTTTGCCGGTTGCGATTGGCTGTGACCACGGCGCATACGAGCTGAAAGAGCAGCTCAGGCTGCATCTTGAGCAAAATGGCATCGAATACATTGATTTTGGGACATACGGGCCCGAGTCGGTACACTACCCGGTTTATGCCGACGCGGTGTGCAAAGCGATTCAGAATGGTGAGTGTAACAGAGGGATTCTGCTTTGCAGCACAGGTATCGGCATGTGCATCGCCGCAAACAAACACAGGGGGATTCGCGCGGCGCTTTGCAGCGACACTTACAGCGCGCGCTATACGCGTATGCATAACAATTCGAACGTGCTTTGTCTTGGCGCGCTGGTGGTCGGACGCGGACTTGCGTTCGATATTGTCGACGCCTTCCTTTCCACAGAATTTGAAGGCGGCCGTCATGCGGTGCGCGTAAACATGATAATGGACCTCGAAAAAACGTGGGACAAGGAGCCGACAAACGACGCGCCGGCATGCTCCATGGAGCCGTAATCCCAAAGCGCCGAAGTGTGCTCGGTCAAACAGGGAAAGTATATTTTATCCCCGTCATCGAATTTGGTTTGAGCTTTTTTGCTTTGGCATGTTTTAGTGTGCATCTGCGCAAGCATACTCGGGCGGCACGCCGGGATACCCGAAAGTGCCGCCCGAGTGTTTTGTGCCGGGCAGCCGGCGTGAGCCAACCCGAGCCTATTGTAGCTCGACAGTTTCCGAGGCAGCCTTTGCTGCGCCCGCAAACTGGATGCTTTGCGGCCGCATCGGACAAATTTTTGACGGCCAAGGCATAAAATCGGCAAAATCAGGGATGATATATGTCAAAGGAGCACACAAAAAATATTGCTAAAGTGTAAATTATTGTGGATTGCGAAAAAAATTTAAAAAACCACTTGAAAATATAACAATGCTACAGTATAATAGAAAGGCTTGATATGCGATGAAGCGGGAGGTTGCCCGGTGACGCATACCGTCATATATTCGGTTTGCGTCTGGCTGTAATGGGCCGGCCGGGGGAATTTCCGTGGAGTATGTCCGGACGGCGCGAAGCCGACTGCACAGGGCAGTCTGCCGCGTTAAGACGGGCGAAGGACTGTGATCCCGCGCGTCGGGTGTGCTTGGTTGCGCGTTAAGCCGCGAAACCGAACTCGGAACACCGCTCCACCGCGCTGTGGCGGACGGATGTGTCCGGTATGGTGTCGTTGGAAGAGCGCCCGCGTCGAAAGGCGCGGCGTTATTTTAATGCAGGACGAAGAAACACCCGGGCGAGTGTAGAGACGTCCCGCCCCGAAAATTACATTATATAATTTAAGGAGGCAACCAAGTGGCAATCAAAGAAAGGCTGAGGGTCAGACTGAAAAGTTATGATCATGTCTTAATCGATCAGGCCTGCGAGAAGATAGTCGACACCGCCAAGCGCAACGGCTCTGCGGTATCGGGTCCCATTCCGCTGCCGACCGAGAAGGAGATCATAACCATCCTCCGCGCGGTTCACAAGTATAAGGACAGCCGTGAGCAGTTTGAACTGCGTACCCATAAGAGGCTTATCGACATCATAAGGCCGTCGCAGAAGACCATCGACGCGCTTATGGGCATCGAGCTTCCTGCCGGCGTTGAAATAGAGCTCAAGCTCTGATCGGCCGCGCGCCGGCATGCGGACGTGTTCCGCCGGGCAAGCATAGGAAAGACTGTTTGCCGGAGGAGCATATCTGCAAAGCTACAAACCTGTACAAAAGGCATAAAAACCCTTTGTAAGCGGCCTTGCATGCATGTTTTATGTCATGTCGGATGATGCGGACAGAAGCTACTGTCACGCAGTTCGACCAATAACAGAAACGGAAGGAAAACCGGAATGAAAAAAGGCATTATCGGCAGAAAAGTAGGCATGACCCAGCTTTTCGACGAAAAGGGCAATGTGATCCCGGTCACCGTTATCCAAGCCGGCCCCTGTGTTGTATCGCAGATTAAAACTGTCGAAAATGACGGCTACAACGCAATTCAGCTCGGATTTGAGGATGTGCCCGAAAAGAGACTCAACAAACCTGAACTGGGTCATTTGAAAAAAGCAGGACTTACGCCCAAAAAGCACCTTAAAGAATTCAGGCTCGAAGATATTTCTGAATACAAAGTTGGCGACACCGTCACCGCGGATGTTTTTTCCGAAGGTGAAAGGGTCGACGTCACCGGTATTTCAAAGGGTCACGGATTCTCCGGTGTTATTAAAAGATGGAATGCGCGCAAACAGAACATGTCTCACGGTACCGGGCCTGTTCACAGACATATCGGTTCCATGGGCCCGACTGGCGCGTCCAGAATGTTCAAGAACAAGAAAATGCCCGGACAGTACGGCAACGAGCGTGTCACCGTGCTCAACCTCACAATCGCCAAGGTCGATCCCGAACACAATCTTATCGCGGTAAAGGGAGCCGTTCCCGGAGCGCGCGGCGGTATCGTGTTCATCCGTGACACGATCAAGGCGTAAGCGACAAGGAGGAAAATGCGATGCCAACTTTAAAAGTACTTGATATGGCGGGTAAAGAAGTCGGCGACATTTCGCTGTCGGACGATGTATTCGGCATCGAGCCCAACGCCGCGGTTCTTCATGCCGCTGTAAGGGCTTACCTTATGAATCAGAGACAGGGCACCCACTCTACGCTGACCCGCGCCGAGGTTCGCGGCGGCGGTAGAAAGCCCTGGAGACAGAAGGGTACCGGCAGAGCCCGTCACGGCTCTATTCGCTCGCCCCAGTGGACACACGGCGGTGTCGCGCACGGCCCGAAGCCTCGCTGCTACCGTGTTACACTGAACAAAAAGGTCCGCCGGCTTGCGCTGCGCAGCGCGCTTTCGGCAAAAGTCGCCGGCGGCGAGATGATAGTTGTTGATGCTATTCAGACAAACGAATATAAGACCAAAACAATGGTTTCCATGCTGCGTTCTATTGGCGCCGAGGAGAAAAAGACGCTCGTTGTGCTCCCCGAGCGCGACGAAAAGGTCATAGCAAGCCTGCGCAACATTGAAGGCGTCAAAGTCGCCCTTCCCACAACTCTTAACACTTATGATATTCTCAACTGCGACAGATTCGTGGTCGCGGAAGCGGCGGCACGCAAAATAGAGGAGGTGTACGCACCGTGAAAGCTCCGCAGGACATTATTCTGCGCCCGGTTATAACCGAGGCGTCGATGAACATGACAGAAGACAAAAAGTATGTTTTCCGCGTGCACCCGGACGCAAACAAACCCGAGATAGCCGACGCCATCGAAAAGCAGTTCGGCGTGAAAGTTAAATCCGTTAACACAATGATGATGAAGGGCAAGCCCAAACGCGTCAGATACGCCCGTGGCTACACATCGAGGTGGAAAAAGGCGATAGTGACGCTGACAGAAGATTCAAAGCCGATCGAGTTCTTCGAGGGTATGAGATAAGGAGGGACAGATATGGCAGCTACCAAGTATAAGCCCACGACATCGGGCCGGCGGAACATGGTGGTCCCGTCCTTTGACGAGATAACCAAATTTACCCCCGAAAAGAGTTTGCTCACGGTAAAGAAAAAACATGCCGGCCGAAACAACCACGGTCGCATAACCGTCCGCCATCGCGGCGGCGGAACCCGCAAAAAATATCGCATCATTGATTTCAAGCGCGATATCACCGACCAGAAGGCAACGGTCATCGGTATCGAATACGATCCCAACCGCTCCGCCTACATCGCGCTTCTGCAATATGAAAGCGGCGAGAAAAGATATATAATCGCCCCCGCAGGGTTGACCGACGGGATGACGGTTCATTCCGGACCCGAATCCGACATCAAAGTCGGCAACACACTCCCTATTGCAAATATCCCACTCGGCACATTTATCCATAACATTGAGCTTTATCCCGGCAAAGGTGGTCAGCTTGTCCGCTCGGCCGGCACGATGGCACAGCTGCTTGCAAAGGAAGACGGCATGGCACAGATTCGCCTGCCTTCGGGCGAGATGCGCCTCGTTCGCCTTGAATGCCGTGCCACAATCGGTCAGGTTGGCAACGTCGAGCATGGCACTATTAAGCTGGGCAAAGCAGGCAAATCCCGCCACCGCGGCATTCGTCCCACGGTTCGTGGTTCGGCCATGAACCCCTGCGACCACCCGCACGGCGGCGGCGAGGGCAAAGCGCCTATCGGTATGCCCAGCCCGCTCACACCTTGGGGCAAGCCTGCGCTGGGATATAAGACTCGTGACAAGAAGGCTCGCACGAATAAGTTTATCATCAAACGCAGGAAGGGTTAATAAGGAGGCTTAACAGAAAATGAGCAGAAGTCTTAAAAAGGGACCGTTTGTCGACCCGAAGCTGTTCAGCCGCATTGTGGAAATGAACGAAAAGAACGAGAAAAAGGTTATAAAGACGTGGTCGAGAGCCTCCACGATATTCCCGGAGTTCGTCGGGCATACAATTGCCGTTCATGACGGCCGCAAACACGTACCGGTGTACATCACCGAGGACATGGTAGGACATAAACTCGGCGAATTCGCCCCAACTCGCCTGTTCCGTGGACACTCGGGTTCGAAGACGTCCAACACCTAAAGTGAGAGGCAGGAGGTTGTTAACAATAATGAAAGCAGCTGCACATTTAAAGTATGCGCGTATATCTCCCCGCAAGGTGAAGGTCGTCCTCGATCTGATCCGTAACAAGGATGCCGGCGAGGCGATGGCAATTCTGAAGAACACCCGCAAGAGAGCGTCGGAACACCTCATAAAGCTGCTGGGTAGTGCGGTAGCGAATGCGGAAAACAATTTTGGCATGGATAGCTCAAGGCTTTATGTGGCCGAATGCTACGTTTGCCCCGGCCCGACGCTTAAGCGCTACAGGCCCAGAGCAAAGGGAAGCGCGGCACGCATACTCAAGCGTACCAGCCATGTGACGCTTGTTGTCGCCGAGAAGGAATAAGGAGGAGAGCGCACTCAAATGGGTCAGAAGGTAAATCCGCACGGCCTCCGGGTCGGCGTTATCAGAGACTGGGACTCCAGGTGGTTTGAAAAAGACGCCAATTTCGGCGACACACTGGTTTCCGACTATAAAGTCAGAAAATATCTTAAGGAACAGCTGCATTCGGCTGGCGTTCCTAAAATAGAAATCGAGCGCGATCCGCAGCGTGTGCGCGTGTTCATCCACTGCGCCAAGCCTGGTATGGTTATCGGACGCGGCGGCTCCGAAATCGAAAAACTGAAAGTTACGCTTGAAGGCATGGTCGGCAAGCCCGTGTCTGTCAACGTATATGAGATAAAGACCCCGGACCTCAACGCACAGCTTGTCGCAGAAAGCATCGCCTCGCAGCTGGAGCGCCGTATTTCGTTCCGCCGCGCGATGAAGCAGGCTATCAGCCGCGCGATGAGGTTGGGCGCAAAGGGTATAAAGGTAATGGTGGCGGGCCGTCTCAACGGCGCCGAAATCGCCCGCTCCGAGCATTATCATGAAGGCACCATCCCGCTGCAGACGCTGCGTGCCGACATTGATTACGGATTCTGGGAAGCATCCACCACTTACGGCAAGATAGGCGTCAAGGTATGGATCTACAGAGGCGAGGTTCTGCACGATACAGGCAAAAAGCGCCGTTTTGTAGAGACGATGCCTCAGCAGCAGAGATCCGGTCGCGGTCGCAATCGACGCGGAGGCTATCAGGGCGGTAGCAATCGTTCCGGCGGTCGCTCGGGAGGCGGTCGCGGCGGACGCGGACGCTCGGCGGCTCAGTCGGGAAATTACAGCAACCGCGCTCAGGCTGCTGATAGAAAGGCCGCTTCGGCGCCCGAAACCAAGGATAATCCCCAAGAGGGAGGCGACGCATAATGTTAATGCCTAAAAGAACAAAATATAGACGCGTTCAGCGCGGCCGCATGAAAGGTAAAGCGACACGCGGCAATAAGATAACAAACGGCGAGTACGGCCTGATGGCGCTGGAACCTGCATGGATCACCAGCAACCAGATTGAAGCGGCCCGTATCGCGATGACCCGCTATATAAGACGCGGCGGTCAGGTCTGGATCAAGGTATTCCCTGATAAGCCGGTTACGGAAAAGCCTGCCGAAACTCGAATGGGTTCCGGTAAGGGTTCGCCCGAATACTGGGTTGCCGTCGTCAAGCCGGGCAGAATAATGTTTGAAATGGCCGGTATTCCCGAAGAAAACGCCAGGGAAGCCATGCGTCTCGCATCGCACAAGCTGCCTATCAAATGCAAGTTTGTGAAGAGGGAAAGCGTGGCGACCGGCACCGAAGAGGAGGTATAAGCCGTGAAAGCAAAGGAATTCCGCGAGATGAGCCTCGCCGAACTCGACAGTAAGCTCAAGGAGCTGAAGTCCGAGCTGCTTAACCTCCGCTTCCAGCTTGCGATAAATCAGCTTGAAAACCCCCACAAGATAAAAGATACCAAGCGTGATATTGCTCGAGTGTTGACCATCATACGCGAGAAAAAGAACGCTTGACGGGAGGTAACAAACAATAATGGACAACACCAATACAGCCGTAGCCCGCGCGCTCCGCAAAACGCGTGTCGGCAAGGTAGTAAGCAATAAAATGGACAAAACCGCTGTTGTGGCTATCACCGACCACGTCAAGCATAAAAGGTATGGAAAAGTTATTAAGCGCACCGTTAAGATTCACGTGCACGACGAAAACAACGAGTGCAACATTGGCGACACCGTCTCTGTGATGGAGACCAGACCGCTTTCGAAGACAAAGAGATGGCGCCTGGTATCCATCCTCGAAAAGGCGAAGTAAGGGGAGGTCCGCATGATACAGACACAGTCATACTTGAAAGTAGCCGACAATACCGGCGCTAAAGAGCTCATGTGCATCCGCGTGCTCGGCGGCACAGGCAGACGCTATGCAAGCATCGGCGATGTAGTTGTTGCGTCGGTGAAAAAGGCCGTCCCCGGCGGTCAGGTCAAAAAAGGCGATGTCGTGCGCGCGGTTATTGTCCGCACAAAGAAGGGCGTCAGACGCCCCGACGGCTCGCATATCAAGTTCGACGACAATGCAGCCGTCATCATAGAACCAGATAAAAACCCGAGCGGCACTCGTATTTTCGGGCCGGTAGCAAGGGAACTCCGTGAGAAGAATTATGTTAGAATTCTCTCACTGGCTCCCGAAGTACTTTAAGTCGGGAGGCAATGAGATATGAGAAATAAGGTACATGTGCGCCGGGACGACGAAGTTATTGTCATTTCCGGCGACGATAAAGGCAAGCGTGGCAAAGTGCTTCAGGTTTCCCCGAAAGAAGGCAAGATAATTGTCGAGGGGATAAACATCGTCAGCCGCCATGTCAAGCCCCGCAGGCAGGGTGAAGCCGGCGGTATAATCAAAGTTGAAGGCCCGATGTACGCCTGCAAAGTTATGCTCTATTGCTCGAAGTGTAATAAAGGCGTTCGAGTCAAGGCCGGCACCAACTCCAAAGGTAAAAAAATCAGGGTCTGCGCCAAATGCGGCGCAGAGCTGTGAGACGGAGGCGCATTGAAATGCCAAGACTTAAGGAACTTTACAATAACGAAGTCGCCCCCGCACTTATGAAACGTTTTTCCTACAAGAACGTAATGCAGATACCGAAACTTTATAAGGTCGTGCTGAATGTCGGTGCAGGCGATGCGAAAGACAATCCGAAGGCTATTGACAATATTATCTCTGAACTGACAACCATAACCGGCCAGAAGGCTGTTCCGACCGTTGCGAAGAAATCTGTTGCTAACTTCAAGCTCCGTCAGGGCATGAAAATCGGCGCCAAGGTTACACTCCGCGGCGACCGCATGTACGAGTTTATCGACAAGCTGTTCAACTTCGCGCTGCCGAGGGTGCGCGACTTCAGGGGAATCAACCCCAATGGATTCGACGGCAGAGGCAACTATACGCTCGGACTTAAAGAGCAGCTGATCTTCCCCGAAATCGATTACGATAAGGTAGACAAGATCCGCGGCATGAACATTTCTATTGTCACAACGGCTCGTACAGATGAAGAAGCGAGAGAGCTGCTGGCCCTGCTGGGCGCGCCCTTCGCGAAATAAGGAGGAATAACCAAGTGGCCAAGAAATCAATGATTATAAAGCAGCAGCGTCCTCAAAAGTACTCGACCCGTTATCACAACCGCTGCAAAATATGCGGACGCCCACACGCTTATCTTCGGAAATTCGGAATATGCCGTATCTGCTTCCGCAACCTTGCATACAGAGGCGAGATACCGGGCGTAAGAAAGGCGTCGTGGTGATAGTTGCGGGGCGCGGTAAATCAGCCGCTTCGCTATAGCCACACAGAAGGAGGAGAAGAATGCAAATGTCAGACGTAATTGCGGATATGCTGACCCGTATCAGAAACGCTAACAATGCAAGGCATGAAACGGTCGATATCCCCGCGTCAAATGTAAAGAAGGCTATTGCCGACATCCTCGTCGCCGAAGGTTATATAAAGGGATACACCCTTATCGAGGACGGCAAGCAGGGCATTATCCGAATAACGCTTAAATATATGGGCAAACAAAAGATCATCCAGGGGCTGCGCAGGGTTTCAAAGCCCGGCCTGCGCGTGTATACCAGCTGCGCGGATATCCCCCGTGTGATGAACGGTTTGGGCATCGCGATACTGTCCACCTCCAAGGGCATAATGACCGATGCTCGGGCACGCAAGGAAAACGTTGGCGGCGAAGTACTCGCCTTCGTTTGGTAAGCGGGAGGAAGAAAGTCTATGTCCAGAATAGGTAACATGCCAATAGACATCCCTGCGGGCGTGGATGTGACTGTTGGCGAAGGAAATTTCATCACAGTAAAAGGCCCGCTCGGCACTCTCAGCCAGCAGGTCTCGCCCAAGATGATAATTCAGAAGGAAGACTCGACCATCAAGGTCGTCACACCTTCTTTAGATAAAGAACACAACTCACTTCACGGCCTTACCCGCACGCTGATAAACAACATGGTAGTAGGCGTGACACAGGGCTATGCAAAGCAGCTCGAGATCGTCGGAGTCGGCTATCGTGCCGTCAAATCCGGCAAAACTCTGACGCTCTCGCTCGGTTTCTCTCATCCGATTAACTTCGAGGAGGGGGACGGTATCACATTCGAGGTACCCAGCCCCAACACAGTTATCGTGAAGGGAATTGACAAGCAACTGGTCGGCGAAATCGCAGCCAGAATTCGCCGCTGTCGTCCGCCGGAGCCTTATCTCGGCAAAGGTGTCAGATACGCCGGAGAGCACGTCCGTCGTAAATCGGGCAAAGCCGGTAGCTAATGAAAGGAGCGGAACAATATGGTCTTAAGAAGAGACTCCAACGCCCGACGCAAGATTAGACATGCCCGCGTCAGGGCTAAGATATTCGGAACCTCAGAGCGTCCGCGTCTTTGTGTTTTCCGTTCTTCAAAGAATATCCAAGCCCAGATTATCGACGATACTAAAGGCGTAACTCTGGTCGAGGCATCAACCTACGGTAATCAGTTTTCGGAATACGGCGGTAACAAAGCTGCCGCGCGTGAGGTTGGCAAAATGATTGCAAAGCGCGCGCTCGAAGCCGGAATAACCACCGTGGTGTTCGACCGTGGCGGTTATCTCTACCACGGGCGTGTCAAAGAGTTGGCCGAAGGTGCCCGCGAGGGCGGACTTAAGTTCTAAGTCTACCATGATATTTATAAAAACAAAAAAATATTCGATCTGAAAGGATTTATCAATGGCAGAGAGAATAGACGCGTCGACGCTTGATATTCAGGAAAAACTGGTATCGATCAACAGCGTTTCGAAAACCGTCAAGGGCGGTCGCATCAAGCGGTTTACCGCCCTCATGGTAGTCGGCGATGGTAACGGCCATGTCGGCTATGGCCTTGGCAAAGCAAACGAAGTTCCCGAAGCAATACGCAAGGGAATCGAGAATGCAAAGAAAAACATAATCAAGGTTTCCCTTAAGGGAAGCACCATACCTCACGAAGTTATCGGCGAGTACGGTGCCGGCAGAGTTCTTCTGAAGCCGGCTTCCGAAGGTACCGGTGTTATTGCCGGAGGCAGCGTTCGCAAAGTGCTTGAAGTTGCGGGCATCCGCAACATCAGAGCAAAGTGCCTCCGCACCTCAAACCCCATAAACGTCGTCAAAGCCACATTCGAGGGCCTGCGCGCGCTGCGCACGGCTGAAGATGTTGCAAAGATGAGGGGTATCCCCGTCCAGGCGGTGCGCGGCAAATCTTCGGTTTCCGCGCCCACTGATTGAGAAAGGCGGCATGACATACTATGGCTAAGTTAAAAATCACTCTAATAAGAAGCCTTATCACGGCGCTTCCCAAACAGAAAGCAAATGCGCAGGCGCTTGGGCTGCGTAAAATCGGAGATGTCACGATTCAAAACGATAACGGGAGCACCCGGGGTAAGATCAGGGTTCTTTCCCATCTCGTGAAGGTCGAACCTGTCTCCGACGATAAGTAAGGCTAAGGAGGAAACAAAATGAAACTCCATGAACTTTCGCCAGCCCCCGGTTCCGCAAAGAAAGCGTGGCGCAAAGGCAGAGGCATTGGATCCGGCAACGGTAAAACCGCCGGCAGAGGACATAAAGGCCAAAACGCTCGCTCGGGCGGCGGTGTTCGTGTCGGTTTTGAGGGCGGACAGCTCCCGCTCTACAGAAGGCTTCCCAAAAGGGGCTTCAACAACCACAAATTTAAAAAGGAATATTCAATTATAAATGTCGCAGCGCTCGACCGCTTTGAGGACGGCGCCGTCATCGATTATGACAAGCTGCTTGAGTGCGGACTTGTCAATAAATCCAAAGACGGACTTAAAGTTCTGGGTAACGGTGAGATAAGCAAGAAATTGACGGTTCGCGCCTCGGTTTTCTCGGCGGCTGCTAAGGAGAAGATCGAAGCGGCGGGCGGCAGCTGCGAGGTGATCTGAGTGTTTAAAACATTCATTGATGCCTGGAAAATTCCTGACCTGCGCAAGAGGATGCTGTTTGTTATATTCATCCTCATCCTGTACAGGCTGGGCGCTGTAATACCGGTTCCGTTCATCAGCTCCGATATGCTTAACTACATGATAAGCTTTTCGGAAGGCTCGATGCTCCAGTATATGAACATTCTATCCGGCCAGGCGTTTTCCAGAGCAACACTGTTTGCTCTGTCTATATCACCGTATATCAACGCCTCGATTATAATGCAGCTGCTCACAGTTGCGATACCCGCGCTTGAAAATCTGCAGAAATCAGGTGAAGAAGGCAGAAAGAAAATCACTCAGATCACTCGCTATGTCACAGTTGTTTTAGGTCTGATAACCTCGTACGGTTATTACATGTACATGCGTAATCTTGGCGTTCTGACCAATTACGGCGTACTTGCCGCAGTTGTTATCATCGCCAGCTATTCCGCAGGTACAGCGCTTATAATGTGGATGGCTGAGAAGATCAACGAAAACGGTATCGGCAACGGTATCTCCATGATACTCTTTGCCAACATCGTTTCGGGTGGTTTTACAACGATCGGCGGCTTTATAGGGCTTGCCACAACGGGTGTTTGGGGTATAATCATCAGCATCCTGGCCGCAATCGGCTCGGTGCTGATTATAACATTCGTCGTGTTTGTTACCAACAGCGAACGCCGCCTGCCCGTTCAGTATGCCAAACGTGTTGTAGGACGCAGGATGTACGGCGGTCAGAGCTCCAATCTGCCGCTGAAGCTCAATATGTCGGGAGTTCTGCCCATTATTTTCGCAAACTCCATTGTGGCGCTCCCGTCCACCATTGCCTTGCTTTTCCCGACACCTAAAGAAGGCACCTTCTGGTATGGTTTCCTTGAGTTTTTCTCGTACAAATCCTGGTTCTATATCATACTGTTCTTCATTCTGATCATCCTCTTCTCGTTCTTCTACACATCCATCTCGTTCAATCCGATTGAGATAGCAAACAATCTCAAGTCGCACGGCGGATTTATCCCGGGCATCCGTCCCGGCAAACCCACCGCCGACTATATAACCAAGATTCTCAACAGAATCACGTTCCTCGGCGCGATTTTCCTTGGTATAATAGCCGTGCTCCCGCTCGTAGTCAATCTGGCAACGAATTTTGCGCTTGGCGCCATTGCGTTTAGCGGGTCGTCGCTCTTGATTGTCGTGGGCGTGGTGCTTGAAACGGCTCGTGAGATAGAAGCACAAATGACATTGCGCCACTATAAAGGCTTTCTTGAATAAATGAGTAGTAACAGGACGATGAGAATTATATTTTTAGGCGCTCCGGGCGCGGGTAAAGGAACTCAGTCCGAGATCGTCAGCGAGAAATTCAATATACCTGCGGTTTCGACCGGTGCCATAATCCGCGCCGCAATCAAAAACGGAACCGCAATGGGACTGGCGGCGAAAGAGTACACGGATAAAGGTGCGCTGGTACCCGACGACGTGGTAATAGGTATTATCCGCGAGCGTTTGGAGCAGGAAGACTGCAAAAAAGGCGGATATATTCTTGACGGATTCCCCCGCACCGTTCCGCAGGCAAAAGCGCTTGACGAGATGGGAATTGAAATCGACGCCGTTATAAGCATCGAGGTTCCCGACGAGGAGATAGTTGAGCGTATGTCGGGCCGCCGCGTATGCGAGAAATGCGGTGCGACATATCACATTGTTTACAACCCCAGCGGGGATGGTTCCACATGCGACAAATGCGGCGGAGGACTCACTGTTCGCCACGACGATACTCCCGAGGTTGTGCTTGATAGGCTGCGCGTCTATCACGAGCAGACCGAGCCGCTGAAGGAGTATTACCAGAAGACCGGCAAGCTTAAACTTGTTCGCGGTCAAAAAGTGCTGGCCGACACGACAAGGCTGGTATTTGCGGCGCTTGCGGAATTTTTCCCTGAAGCAGCGGCGGCAGACCGCGGCTGATATTTATGATACACTTGAAAAATGAAGCTCAGCTGAGGACGATGAGAGCAGCCGGCAGGATCGCGGCAGAAGCCCTTGCTCTTGCCGGAGAAGCAGTGCGCGAGGGGATTACGACAAAGCATCTTGACACGATAATCCGAACGCACATTGAAAAGTGCGGCGCGACACCGTCGTTTCTGGGCTATTCGGGTTTCCCCGGCAGCGCCTGCATATCCATCAACGAAGAGCTTATCCATGGGATACCTTCGGAGGATCGCAGGCTACAAAAGGGCGACATTGTGAAAATAGACGTCGGTGCGTTTTACAGGGGCTTTCACGGAGACTGTGCAGCTACCTTTGGTGTAGGCGAAATATCAAGGGAGGCAGAGCTGCTCATATCCGCAACGCGCGAGAGCTTTTTTAGGGGGCTCGAGCACGCGCGCCCCGGAAAACGCATCGGCGACATCGGATCGGCTATCGAAAGCTATGTCACATCTTTTGGGTTCAGCGTAATACGCAAGTATGTCGGTCACGGCGTGGGAGCCGAGCTTCATGAGCCCCCGGATGTGCCGAATTACGGCACACCCGGTCGCGGCCCGAGGCTCTCTGCCGGCCAAACCATCGCTATAGAGCCGATGGTCAGCGCCGGAGGATATGAGGTATACGAAGCCGATGACGGATGGACAGTTCGTACAGTCGATCAATCTCTGACCGCTCACTACGAGCACACCGTAGCAATAACCGAAGAAGGCATTATTATACTCACCCGTTTGGGTGAAGACATGGAGCCATATGACGGGAAAGCAAACGGATTGTGATAAGCAACATGAAATTGCCCGGGGAGATTTCGTTGTCTCTCTGGCAGGACGTGACCGCGGCAGAACGTTTATCGTGACTGAAGTCTGCGGTGACGGATATGTCATGATAGTTGACGGAAAGCTGCGTAAGGTGGATAAACCCAAGAGAAAGAAATTAAAGCACGTCTCGTACGCGGGCGGACGCTGCTCGGAGAACGTTGAGACGCTGACAAACCGGAAGGCGGCTGCCGAAATCCGGCGGTTTTGCGAACTCGGTTTGTCGGAAACCGTATCATAAATATTGATAAGGAGTGATTCTTCTGCCCAAAGACGACGTAATTGAATTTGAAGGTGTTGTGGTCGAAGCGCTGCCTAACGCGAACTTCAAGGTAAAGCTTGACAACGGACACATCATCACAGCGCATATATCCGGCAAGCTGCGGATGAATTACATCTGGATTTTGCCCGGTGACCGCGTGACCGTCGAGGTTTCGATATACGATCTGACCAAAGGACGGATAACGTGGCGCTCCAAATAAGGCGTGGCGCACATACAGCCAACAAAAAGTGGAAAGGTGATATGCAAACATGAAAGTAAGACCTTCCGTCAAGAAAATATGCGATAAATGCAAGATCATCCGCCGCCACGGTGTTGTCAGGGTGATCTGCGAGAACCCGAAGCATAAACAGAGACAGGGTTAATGAAACCGACAGGGGGAAATATATAATATGGCTCGAATTTCCGGCGTAGATATTCCCAACGAGAAGCGAGTTGAAATCGCGTTGACCTATATCTACGGCATTGGTAGGTCTACAGCTCGAAAAATTCTCGCGGCGACGGGTATAAGCCCCGACACCCGCGCAAAGGATTTGACAGAGGACGAAATCGCGCGTCTCCGCGACGAGATAGAAAAGAACTACCATGTCGAAGGAGACCTTCGTCGCGATATTGCTCTTGATATAAAGCGTCTGGTTGAAATCAACTGTTATCGCGGAATGCGTCACCGCAGGGGACTGCCCGTGCGCGGCCAGCGTACAAAAACCAACGCCAGAACGCGCAAAGGGCCCGCGAAGACCATCGCCAATAAGAAGAAATAAGAAGGGATACGGACGAGATTGCAATTGCAATATAATTGCATAAGCAGTTAGTCTGGAGAGGAATAATAAATGGCAACAGGTAAGAAGGTAATTAAAAAGCGCCGCGAGCGTAAGAATATAGAGCGCGGTCAGGCCCACATCCGCGCCACCTTCAACAATACAATAGTGACCATCACCGACGTGCATGGTAACACCGTATCGTGGGCAACCGCGGGCGGTTTGGGCTACAGAGGTTCGAAGAAGTCCACACCGTTTGCTGCGCAGATGGCCGCCGAAGCAGCCGCTAAAACCGCGATGGAACACGGCATGAAAGTTGTCGAGGTGTATGTGAAGGGTCCGGGTTCAGGCCGAGAGTCAGCGATCCGCGCGCTGCAGGCAGCGGGTCTGAACATCGAACTGATCCGTGACGTGACTCCAATCCCGCACAACGGCTGCCGTCCGCCAAAGCGCAGACGTGTTTAATTTTGCCGTTAGATTAACAGGAGGAAATATTAAAACATGGCAAGATATACAGGCCCCGTGTGCAAGCTGTGCCGCAGAGAAGGCACAAAGCTCTTTTTGAAGGGTGACCGCTGCCTTTCGGGCAAGTGCGCCATAGACCGCAGACCTACGCCCCCCGGCCCGCATGGAGTATCGCGCAGGCAGCCTAAAGAGTACGGCCTGCAGCTGCGCGAGAAGCAGAAGGCCAAGAGATATTACGGCGTGCTCGAGACCCAGTTCCGCAACTATTTTGAGAAAGCCTCAAAGCTTGAGGGTATGGCGGGTCCGAACTTGCTGTCTTTGCTTGAGCGTCGCCTTGACAACGTCGTTTACCGCATGGGGATGGCAGAAAGCCGCAAAGAGGCGCGCCAGCTTGTGCTTCATGGGCATTTTAGACTGAACGGCAAGAAGGTAAATATCCCGTCGCAGCTTGTCAAAGTCGGCGACGTGATTTCGCTTGCTGAAAAGAGCCGTTCGAAAGAAAAATTTAAGACCCTCATTGACGAGCTTGACACAAAAATTTCGCCAAAATGGCTTGAGGTAGACCGCGAGCAGATAACCGCAAAGGTGCTTGCGCTGCCTACACGCGGAGATATCGACTTCCCGTTCGAGGAGCAACTGATTGTCGAGCTTTATTCCAAGTAATTTGGCCCGCATACCGTTTTTCGGTAACTGATTTGTTTTCCGGCTAATAACAGGAGGGTTTATTTAGTAATGATAGAAATAGAAAAGCCCAATATTGCCACGGTCGAACTAAGCGAAGACGGTAGAAACGGGAAGTTCATAGTCGAGCCGCTCGAGCGCGGTTACGGTACTACACTCGGCAACTCGCTGCGCAGAGTGCTGCTCAGCTCATTGCCCGGCGTTGCCGTTACCAGCATCAAGATAGACGGAGTTCTGCACGAGATATCCACTATTCCTGGCGTTAAAGAAGATGTCCCTGAGATAGTTCTAAATGTCAAGGGCATAGTAGCGAAACTTCATTCCGAAGGCCCGAAAACGGTTATTTTAGACGTATCAGGCCCGTGCGAAGCAACTGCCGGTGATATCAAGTGTGATGCCGATATTGAGATTCTCAATCCCGATCACCACATCGCTACGTTGAGCGACAATACGCGACTTTATATGGAGCTCACCTTTGACCACGGCAGGGGCTATGTATCAGCAGAAAAAAACAAGCAAAACAATCAACCCGCTATTGGGGTTATATACACGGATTCGATCTATACGCCGGTCTACAACGTCAGTTATTCGGTTGAGAACACACGTGTGGGCAACATTACCGACTATGACAAACTGACCATCGAAGTGTTCACCAACGGGACGATAACGGCTAAAGAAGCCATTTCGTTCGGGGCCAAGATTCTCCATGATCATCTCAAACTGTTCATGGATCTCTCTGACGAAGTAACCAAGACCGACATAATGGTCGAACGCGAAGAGAAAGTAAAAGAAAAGATCCTTGAGATGACCATAGAGGAGCTTGACATGTCGGTGCGCAGTTTCAACTGTCTAAAACGCGCCGGCATAGATACCGTGGAAGACCTGGTCAACAAAACCGAAGAGGAAATGATGAAGGTCAGGAACCTCGGCAAGAAGTCGCTTGACGAGGTAGTCAGTAGGCTTCGTGCACTCGGCCTTGATTTGAAAAGGGAAGAAGATTGAAGCGCGCCGGGCTTGCCCGGGAAAAGCATAACCGCATGTTATGATGTTACAGAATATATGGGAGGTTTAATATAATGCCCGGAACCAGAAAGCTCGGCAGGACTACAGCACATCGCAAAGCGATGCTGCGCGGTATGGTAACATACCTGCTTGAGCACGGTCAGGTAGAGACCACGCTGACACGCGCTAAAGAGGTTCGTAGTGTTGCCGAGAAGATGATTACACTCGGCAAAAAGAACACGCTTGCGAGCCGTCGCATGGCGCTTGCTTATATAACCAAAGAAGACGTCACAAAAAAATTGTTCGACCAGATTGCACCGAAATATGCCGACCGCAACGGCGGTTACACCACTATATATCGCCTTGGCCCGCGCCGCGGCGATGCCGCCGAAATGGCGATTGTCAAACTGGTCGATTAAAACAGCATAAAAGCGATAAAAAGCCGCCGATTTTTCTTTGTTCGGCGGCTTTTTGCGTTGTGTTATACCATTGCGAGGGGTTCTTCTCGTCCCTAGCCGGGTCAAACCCATTCGCATTGATTTTATCGCTGGACAAAGTTTTGCGTCTGGGTATTGCAAGTTTTATGCGAAAAAACGCCGTATGACTGTAGGCATGCAATCATACGGCGATATAAATGCTGTTTTATGCCGGTTATTTCATCACAAACGTCAATGTCGAGCCGTCTTTGATGTCAAAGTGGGAGAGATGCCAGCCCTCAATAGGTTTACCGTCGAGCAGGCACTCCTTAACGAAAGGCGTCTCGGAGGGATTGCCTTCCGTGCGTATCTTGAACTTGCCGCCGCCGGGCAACCTGATTGTCACTTTGCGGAAGAGCGGGCTGCCGAGCGTATATTGCGGCTTTGCAGGGCAGAGGGGGAAGAATCCCATGGCAGAAAAGACGAAATATGCGGTCATGCTGCCGTTATCGTCGTCGCCGGGAAGCCCGTCGGGTTTGTATGAAAAGAGCTTGCGCATAATGCGGCGGATAAGGTCCTGTGTTTTCTCGGGTGCGCCAAGCTCGGCAAAGATATAGGGCACATGGAAGCCGGGCTGGTTGCCAATGTTGATCTGGCCGAAACCGTTTTTCATCATCTCGGTGGCCTCGTGAATCTCGGTGCCGTAGCTGCCGATGCGGCAGGTGTTGGGCATCGACTCGAGCGACGAGAGCTGCTCTATAAGCTTATCTTTGCCACCGTATACTTCGGCTAAGCCTTCAAAATCGTGATATACGGAGTAGGCACACTGGTATGCGGAGCCTTCGCAGTACTCTCTGCCCCATTCGATGGGATCGTAATCTTCGCGGCGGGTGCCGTCCGAGTTCAGGCCGCGGATGATGTTGTACTGCGGGTCGTACAGCTTTTTGTAGCCGCGCGAACGTTCGAGCAGTCGGTTTGCGGTCTCCTCGTCGCCGCAGAGCTTTGCGACCTGCGCGATACAGTAGTCGCCATATATATAGTCGAGGGTAGCCGCGACGCTTTCGTGCTTGTAAATATCCTCGGGCAGATACCCGTATTTGGCATAGTCATGACCGCCTCTGCGGCCGGAGCCGGGCTGCGGGCCTTCGCTGTCAGCATGCGAAAGCAAGGCTTTGAGCGCTTTCTGGGCGTCGAACTTAATGCCCTTGACGGCGGCTTCTCCGAACAGCGAGTCAACAAGGGTGCCGGGCATGGCTGCGCGCTCGCCGGGCGAGGGCCATTTGGGCATAACGCCGTACTCGTCGTAGACGTTGAGCCAGCCCTCAAGCATTTTGGCATAATCGTCGGGACAGAGGATTGAGTACAGCGGGTAAGTGGTCTTTGCAACGTCCCAGAAGCCGTGGTCGGTGTACATGACGCCCTCATGAATATTGCCGTCATAGGGACTGTAGTGCACCAGCTTGCCGTCGGGCGTTTCTTCATGCATTATATGCGGGAACATGAAGCAGCGATAGAGGCTGGTATAGAAGGTTTTATAATCCTCTTTGGCTTGCTTTTTGGGCAGGTCGGACTTGACAGAGATAAGCGACAGGCGCGACTGCCAAAGCTCATGAGCGTCGGCGCGCACGCGATCGAACAGCGTGTCGAACCCGTCGGGCAGCTCGCGGGATAGAGTGTATTCAGCCTGCTCATAGCTGATATAAGAGAATGCCGCTTTCACATTGACGACGCCGCCGAATCCGGTCTTCCAGCGGATGTGCAGATTCTTTTTGCCGGGGCCGGAAAGCTCAACTTTATTGCCTTCGCTGAAAGCAAACGACTCGCTCGCGTCGAACTCCGCGTCGGGTACAAGCACAAAGTATTCGCGGAATTTGCCTGTGACGTCGCCGCCCTCCAGCGCGGTTGTATAACCGCGGATGATGTTGCGCTCGGCATCGAGCTCAAAACAGGTGTCGCCGCCGAGATTTAAAATCACAAGTCCGGCATTTTGTGGATTGTCATAGGAAAAGCGCATTGCGCAGCCGCGGGTGGTCGGTGCCAGCTCGGCTGTGGTGCGCTGTCTTAAAATCGTAACCTTCATATAATCAGGATGCAGATCCATTTCGCCGAATGCGCCATCGAGCTTGCGAGGCTCGAGGTATACGTCGCCCGAGACGGGCATAAAGCCTATCTGACCATAGTCGGAGATCCACGGCGAAGGCTGGTGAGTGACACGTATGGCGGCGCAAACTCTGCGATCGTTGGAGTTGAAGAACCAACGAGGCTGCCAAGAGGTCTGCGGGCAGAAATTCACAAATGCAAAGGGTACTCCGGTCAGCGGCAGGGTGTTGCCGGTTGAAAATCCGAATGTCGAATCGGTACCCTGAAGTACATTAACATATTTTACATAGTCGCGTTTTTTGAGCTTCATAAACCTATTTCCTTTAGAGTTTTATCTATATTGATTATATCTGCGATAATTTAACATGTCAAGGATAATAGTGTGATTTATCCACAAGAAGGCTATTAAATGGGGTTATATATTTGTTTGACGCTTGGTTAAGGCGCGGGAAACAGCCTCATGCCAGCCCGAAAGCAGCTCTTCGCGCCTGTCTGCCGACATTTTAGGCTCAAATGTTGAAAGGTTACCGGTGAGCGCCGAAAGCGCATGCTCGCTGTCCCAAATGCCCGCGCCGAGTCCTGCGAGATATGCCGCGCCAAGTGCTGTTGACTCGATATATGCAGGGCGTAGAACGGGCACGCCGAGTATATCTGCCTGGAATTGAAGCAGGAAATTGTTTGCCGAGGCGCCGCCGTCGACATAAATTGCCTTCAGATTGCGGCCTGTATCGGCAGCCATTGCGTGCAGCACGTCGGCAACCTGATATGCAATAGATTCGAGCGCTGCGCGCACGATATGGCGGCGGTTTACGCCCCGCGTCAGACCGGTTATTATACCGCGCGCAGAGCCGTCCCACCAAGGCGCGCCAAGTCCGGTGAATGCGGGCACAATATAGCAGCCGCAGGTGTGGTCTACCGACATGGCAAGCGCTTCCGATTCCGGGGCTGTGGAGATAAGCCCCAGCTCGTCGCGCAGCCACTGCACGACTGCACCGGCGACAAAAACCGAGCCTTCAAGCGCGTAAAGCGTGTCGGACAACGAGGGGCCGCGGCTCCATGCGACTGTCGTAAGCAGCCCCGAGCGCGAAAAAGGCGCTTCTTTGCCGGTATTCATGAGCAGGAATGCTCCGGTTCCATAGGTGTTCTTGACATCGCCTGGCTCAAAACAAGTCTGGCCGAACAGAGCGGCCTGCTGGTCGCCCGCAACTCCGGCAATTTTGACCGGCGCACCGAGATGCTCGGGTGAGGTAGTGCCGATACAACCCGACGAGGGTACAATCTCGGGAAGCACTTCTTTCGGTATGCCGAAAAGCTCAAGCAGCTCGTCGTCCCAGCGAAGGGTGTGGATGTTAAATAGCATTGTACGCGATGCATTTGATACATCGGTGACATGCAGCCCGCCCGTTAGATTCCAGATAAGCCAGCTGTCGACAGTGCCGAAGGCAAGCTCACCTGCGGCGGCCCGCTCGGCGGCGCCGGGAATGTTTTTGAGCATCCACTCGAGTTTGGTCGCCGAAAAATATGCATCGGGCATCAGCCCGGTGCGCTCGCGGATAAAATCGGTATAGCCTTCGCTGCGAAGTCTGTCACAGCGGCCGGCTGTGCGTCTGCACTGCCATACAATCGCATTGCAGAGAGGTTGCCCCGTCGCTTTTTCCCACAGCAGTGTGGTTTCACGCTGGTTTGCAATGCCCAGTGAGGCTATCTCTGTCGCCGATATGCCCCCCGCAGCCATGGCTTCCCGAGCCGCGGCAAGCATGGTTGCCCAAATAAGGCGAGGATCGTGCTCTACCCAGCCGGGTTGAGGATATATTTGGGGCAGCTCACGCTGCGAGCTTGCGACAGGTTTTCCTTGCATGTTAAAAATAATCGCTCGGTTAGATGTCGTGCCGGCATCAAGCGACAATATATATTTTTGCATCGCTTTCACCTCATTATCCCGATTTTGCTGTTATTATACCACACCGCGGAATTGCTTGCAATAAAATTGCAAATCCGTGAAACTTATTGTCCCAAACTATTGACAGAAGGCGGGATATGTGATATAATTAGCTGTCACGCCGAAGACAGCCGGTTGCCGGCGCAAGTTTTGCGCGGTGTAAATCCAGCCGAGGTGAACGAAATCAATATTATAGGGGCGGGGAGTTTCTCTCCGTGCTTTAGCTTTGATTGTTGTTCTCCCGGTGCTGCGGCGACCGGGAGTTTTTGTATTTTGACCCAAAAAATATCACAGGAGGTGCAAGCAAAAAGCCATGCCAAGCGAAAGAATATTGGCCATTAAAAAGGCTCAGTGCGAGGCTCTGACAGAAAAGCTGAAAACGGCAGTGTCGGGCGTGCTGGTCAGCTATGAGGGCATTACGGTTGAGCAGGATACCCAGCTCCGCAGCCAGATGCGCAAGGCCGGAGTTGAGTATAAGGTATATAAAAACACCATGACCGAGCGCGCTTTCGATGCGGCGGGAATGGGTGAACTGAAACCCCATCTTGTCGGCATGAATGCACTGGCAATCAGCCAGGAAGATCCCGTTGCACCCGCGAAAATCCTCAAGGAATACGCGGACAAGATCCCGACATTTGAGATCAAAGCAGGTTTTGTCGAAGGCAAGCTCCTCGACCAGAACGGAGTTATTGAACTTGCGCAGATTCCGTCCAAGGAGACGCTTATCTGCAAGGTTATGCTCAGCATGCAGTCCCCGCTCTACAAACTTGCATACGCGCTGCAGGCTATTATTGATAAATCGGGTGAAGCGCCCGAAGAAGCCGCAGCAGAACCCGCCGCCGAGTAATGCGGACGGTATTTTACTCATTTATAAAATTGATATATCGGAGGTAATATCAAAATGGCAGCTGAAAAAATCACAGCTATTCTTGAGTCTATCAAGGAACTTACTATTCTTGAAATGGCAGAGCTCGTAAAAGCTCTTGAAGAGGAGTTTGGCGTTACAGCCGCTCCCGTCGCGGTCGCAGGCGCTGCCGGTGCCGGTGCTGCCGCTCCCGCAGAAGAGGAGAAGACCGAATTCGACGTTATCCTCAAGGAGATCGGCTCGAAGAAGCTCGAGGTTATCAAGGTTGTTCGCGAGCTGACCGGTCTGGGTCTCAAGGACGCAAAGGACCTTGTCGAAAGCGCTCCCAAGGCAATCAAAGAGGCTGTTTCAAAGGAAACCGCCGAGGAAATCCAAAAGAAACTTACCGACGCCGGCGCTGTTGTCGAGCTGAAGTAATAAAATGCAAACACAAAACGCCATCGCGATTTGCGGCGGCGTTTTTCTTTTGTGGGAATTTACATGACGCCGGCACGGCAGCATAGAAAGTCGGTTTGGAGCGCATGCTCGCGCCAGATAATGCGCACATCCGCGAGAGTCGCCAAAGCATTAGCCGGTCTTTCTTTGCCATGAAAATCAAACCTCCCGCGAAAAATATTACAGCCGTAATATAGCATATTATGTAGATTTATTTTATGGATAGAGCTCGAAAATTCTTGACTTGTGGGGTATCGGAGTATATACTATACATAGTTTTAGAGATGTTATGGAAAGGAACCTTTTATGTATTGTGTCAGAAACGTAACGCCGAATTTGGTATGGGTCGGAGCCAACGACAGGCGGCTGGCATTGTTTGAGGGCGTATATGGCGTTCCCGACGGGGTGTCGTACAACTCGTATTTGCTTGTCGATGAAAAAACTGTGCTTTTTGATACAGTGGACAGGGCTGTTGCAAACGTATTTTTTGAAAATGTGGAGCATGTGCTGGGCGGGCGCAATCTTGATTTTATCGTTGTGCACCACATGGAGCCTGACCACTCCGCAACGCTTGCAGAGCTGCTTGTCCGCTATCCGGATACCAAGGTTGTCTGCAACGCAATGATAAAGACGATGATAGGGCAGTTTTTCAATCAACTGCCCGACGACAGATATATAGTTGTCAAAGAGGGCGATACGCTCAAAACGGGCAAGCATGAGCTGTCATTTTACATGGCGCCGATGGTACACTGGCCGGAGGTCATGGTCACATACGACAAGACCGACAAAATTCTGTTCGCGGCAGACGCGTTCGGTATTTTCGGCGCGCTCAACGGCGCGCTGTTCGACGACGAGGTCGACTTCGAGCGCGACTATTTATACGAGGCAAGGCGCTACTACTGCAACATCGTCGGCAAATACGGCCCGCAGGTGCAGGCATTGCTGAAAAAAGCCTCGCAGCTGGACATAAAGCTGATTTGCCCGCTTCATGGATTTGTGTATCGTTCTAAAATAGGCTATATAATCGAGAAATACGACCGCTGGAGCCGCTATGAGCCGGAGGAGACGGGCGTTATGATCGCCTATGCCTCGGTTTACGGCAACACAGCCAATGCGGCCGATATACTTGCCTGCCGGCTGCGTGAGCTCGGAGTGAAAACCGCGGTTTATGACGTGTCGGTTACCCATGCCTCAAGGATTGTTGCAGAGGCTTTCCGCTGGAGCCACCTTGTGTTTGCCTCGACAACATATAATACCGGCATATTTGTCGAGATGGACAACGCATTGCGTGACATCGCGGCGCATAATCTTCAGAACCGCACAGTGGCATTTATCGAAAACGGCTCATGGGCGCCGACTGCGGGAAAGCTGATGCGTGAGATAATCGCCCCGCTGAAAAATATGACAATCCTTGACGAAACGGTGTCGATAAAATCGTCCGTCAAGGACAAGCAGCGCGAGGACATCTATAAACTCGCTGCAGCGCTTGCGATGTCTGCAGGAGGCAAGGCTGTGTCCGAGCCGGGAGAGACTGGGGCAACGTCACCGGCTGAGGAGCCGTCGAATGACCCGAAGGCAATCTATAAAATTCCGTATGGCCTGTATCTCCTCACAGCTTCGGCTGACGGGCGGGACAACGGGTGTATAATAAATACCGTTTTGCAGGTCACCGAAACGCCCAAACAGTTTGCGTTTACGGTAAACAAAAACAATTACACGGCCGAGCTGCTTGCTAAAAACAAGGTTGCAAACGTGACGATACTGTCCGAAAGGGCGCCGCTGAGCATTTATCAGCGTTTCGGTTTTACATGCGGCCGGGATGTTGACAAGTTTGAGGGCTATGAAATAGTGGCGCGCTCCGAAAACGGTCTGTATTATCTCACCGAGTTTGCCTCGGCGGTGCTGTCCGGCAATATAGTGTCGGAGATAGATTGCGGCACGCATATAACGTATGTCTGCGAGCTGACATGGTCGGCTGTCCTTTCGGATGAGCGGCCGGTCACATATGAGTATTATCGCGAGCATATAAAACCAAAGCCGGGCGACGACAAAAAGGGATTTGTCTGCACGGTTTGCAGCTATATTTTCGAAGGTGACACACTTCCGCCCGACTTTATATGCCCAATCTGCAAGCACGGCGCGGACGTGTTTGAGCGGGTCGACTGAACACCGAGCCTTTTTCTACAGCCGAAAAACAAAGGAACCGCTTTTGTGTGTAGCGGTTCCTTTTTGTTTGCAGCATCACATCAGCGGGGAGCACAAGCGCATGAAAATCTGCATGGCGCGCGTGAGGAAGTTTACTTTGCTGTTTTCGAGCGTTATTTCTTTGCATTTTGCCTGTGTATCAAGAAAGTCCTGCTTGATGTCGGCAATAGCCGGCACCTGATGGAGCAGTGCACCGCACTCGAAGTGAAGGTAAAGCGAGCGGTAGTCAAGATTTACGGTCCCCACTGTCGCCGTTACGTCGTCAGATATAAATATCTTTGAATGAATAAACCCCGGCGTATATTCAAAAATTCTCACTCCCGCAGCAAGCAGCTGCCTGTAATACGAGCGTGTGGTTATATGCACGAGCCTTTTGTCGGGGATTGCAGGCGTTATAATCCGCACATCGACGCCGCATTTTGCCGCAAGCTCGAGCGATGACAAAAGCGTGTCGTCAAGTATCAGGTATGGCGTTGTTATATACACATACTTGCGTGCATTTGAAAGTATGCGGCGATAGACATGCTCGCCGGTGTTTTCGTTATCGATAGGCGAGTCGGCATAAGGCTGCACATATCCCTGGGAAGAATAGGGGGGATCGTCCGCATGAAAATCTTGATTTTCCTGATGCGTGCGGTCGGGCCGGAAAAGCTCAATATTCTCGACGGTGCGCAGCGAACCGTTCCACATATCGAGAAAAAATACGGTAAAGCTCCAGGCCGCGTCGCCCCGCAGCAGTATGCCGGCATCTTTCCAGTGGCCAAAGCGCCTGATTCGGCCCACATATTCGTCGCCGAAGTTGAAACCGCCGGTCAGCGCGACTTTGCCGTCAACGACCACTATTTTTCTGTGGTCGCGGTTGTTTTGAAGCGTAGACCAAAACGGACGGAACGGGTTGAATTTGACGCACTTTATCCCTTTTTGGCGCAGTTTTTTATCGAAGTTGCCGGGTACCGACATAAAGCAACCCATGTCGTCATAAATAACGCGCACATCAAGCCCTGCCCGGGCTTTCTCGGTCAGTGCGGATTCGAGCGTGTCCCACATCCAGCCGGGACGGATGATGAAAACCTCGACAAATATATAGCGCTGGGCTTGCTCGATGACCTCGAGCAGCCGCTCGAAATACTTCATTCCGTCGTCGAAATACTCGACTTCGGTGTTTTTATAAACAGGGAAGCCCGGCACATCGATCAGGTAGTCTACTTGGTTTATCCATGACGGACTGACCTCGGCAAGCTCCCGGCGCACGCTCTCGTCCTGGACAAGGGCACCGCGTGCGAGCTGGTGGCTTTGCAGCATTGCTTTGCGCTTGCGGGGTGCTGTGGACTGCACTCTGAACATGAAGTATAGAGCGCCGCCGACCAGCGGTACTGCAAGCACGAAAATGACCCATGAGAGCTTAAAGCTCTCTCTGTCGCTGCGGTTTACGATATACAGAACGACGAGAAAGCTGAGGAGAGTCAAACCCATCGCCACGAGGTTGTTGCGGATGCCTGCATGCCAGATGACGTAAACCGCAAACCAGACTTGCAAAATCAGCAGCAGGATCACGAGCGCTCGGCGCGATAAAAGAAGTCTGATAAATTTCTTTAGCATTTAATCATATTCTCCTGCGCACGGCCCTGCCGCGCATTCTATGTAGAGTGTTTTTGATGAAATTATAGCATAATTGCCGGGGTTTGTAAAGTTGTATGTTAAATTTCCGCGTAATTTACTGCGGGGTACAGACGCACTTTGTGGCGCATATAATGGCATAGACCTTTGCCGTTTAAAATACCTTGTGGATGTGATAGGAATACCATGGCAAAAAAATATTTGAGCAATTCGGACATAAAACTCGCCGTTATAGGCGGCGATGTACGACAGCTTTGGCTTGCGCGCGCGCTTGCCGAAGACGGCTATGAAGTGGCGGTGTGCGGCGCAGGCGGAGATGTCGGCGGCGAAGATATACTGGGCGGCGCAGTGCGCTGTATTTCGGCCCGGGACGCACTTCACCTGTGTGACGCGGTGATACTTCCGCTGCCATACACGACGGACGGGCGTCGCGTCAGCTGTCCTTTGGGCGGGGATATACTGCTTTCGGACATATTCGGCGGTGTGCCGGTCGGCACATTGATACTTGCCGGGCGTGTCGACGAGGCGGCGCGTGAAATGGCAAAAGGTGCCGGGCTTGTAATAGAGGACTATTACGACAGGGAAGATGTCTGTGTCGAGAATGCCATACCTACCGCGGAGGGTGCGGCGGCGGTGGCAATATCCGAGCTGCCGGTTACGCTTCACGGCTCAAATGTGGCGGTGCTGGGGTTCGGGCGCGTCGGTCGTGCCGTAGCCAATCTGCTGAAAGGGTTTGGCGCAAACGTGACAGTCGCAGCAAGGCGCGACGACGATCTTGCCTGGATAAAGCTCTACGGTTACAAGCCTTTGCATTTCTCGCGCATTATGGAGCTGTGCTCGGGCTATGACGTTATATTCAACAGTGTGCCCGCACGGGTGCTTGGTGATGTATGGCTGAAAAATTTTGCCAGCAGCAGCCCGTCGTGGAAGCTGATAATAGATCTCGCATCAAAACCCGGCGGTGTCGACCCCGACGCGGCAAAAGCGTACGGCATAAAGCTGATCCGCGCATTGTCGCTGCCCGGGCGGGTAGCTCCGGCGACCTCTGGCATGATACTTCGCACCGGCATTGTGAACATACTAAAAGAACACGGCATATATGCCGAAGGCAAAGGAGGCAGTACGCCGTGATAGGATTTGCAATATGCGGCTCGTTTTGCACCTTCGACAAGGCGTTTGAGGCGATGCGCAGGCTTGTCGGCGAGGGTTGGGAGCTTGTACCCATCATGAGCCAGGCCGCCGCAACAACCGATACACGGTTCGGACGGGCGGCAGACAATGTGAAAACAGTCACCGAGATATGCGGGCGCGAGCCGGTACTTGACATAGTGGGGGCAGAGCCGTTCGGCCCGAAAACGCGGCTCGAGGCCGTTATCATCGCCCCCTGCACTGGCAATACGCTCGGCAGACTGGCTGCGGGCATTACAGACGGGCCGGTTACAATGACCGCAAAAGCCCATCTGCGCTCCGACGGCCCGCTTGTTATTGCCATCTCTACAAACGATGCGCTGTCGGCCAACCTGACAAGCATAGCAAGACTGCTCGAGCGCAAAAACATCTATTTTGTGCCGTTTGGGCAAGACGACCCAAAAAACAAGCCCCACTCGCTTATCGCCGACTTCTCGCTGATACCCGAGACTCTCAGAGCCGCCCTCTTAGGCAGACAGATTCAGCCGTTACTTATATAGTGGCTTGCCACAATATAATAGAGCCCGGGAACAGGCGTTCCCGGGCTGCTTTTTAACTGTCGATATGTTGGTTGAGCGCGGCTTTGGAGGCGTCAAAATCGCTTGAAATGCAGTAAATAATATATCTGCCCGCCTCAATAAACAGCGGTTCGTCGAGAAGCGGCCGGTATTCGGCATTGTAATCGTCGAATGTCTCGCGCTGTGAGGAAAGGTGAGCGCTCAGCTTCTTGTAACCGTCAGCACGCGCCTGCTCGTCAGCATACTCGACGACGATAATCTCCTCGGGCGTCGCACCGCTTCCGGCATAAACGACTGCCTTTACGGGATTGCCCAGATTGTATACATAAGGAACCGCTTCGTCGTCAAGCCTTTCGAGCTCTTCAACAAATTTTCCGCTTTCACGTATATCGCGCGCGACCTGCTCAATATCAAGCTGCAGATTTGCATATGGGTCGGCTTTCTCACAGGCGGAGAAAATGAAAGCCACAAATGCTGTCAAAATAAACACAATTGATGTTATCCTTGCTTTTCTCATAAGTCCGAACCTCAATTCTTAATATTTGACGATGCTTCTGCTGTGTGTGCGCCGACCGTATGCGTGCGCAGATAGTCCATTTGCATTTTTATGCCCTCTTTGCCAAGATGGATTCCGTCGGAGCTGAGCGACGGGTCGAGCGCGCCGTCGCTGTCTGCGAAAATCTCGTATACATTGAGATAGTAAACGCCTTTTTTCTTGGCAAGATCAAGGAGCAGTGCATTGTTCCGCAATATTGCCTCGTTGGTCACGCCGTACTTGCTGCGTGCGGCGGCTTCTTTGGAGACGGGGATTATGGACTGAATATATATGGTCGCGTTGGGGAGAAGCTCCATAACGCGGTCAAGGAAATACTCATAAGCATTTATAAACGATGTGGGATTGTACCCAAGCTCGTTTATCCCGAAACAAATATATACTTTGCCGAAAACGGGATATTTCTCCAGCGCCTCGAGCACGGTCAAAAGCTCATCACCGCCTTCGGGCGGTACCAAAAACTCGGTGTGCAGCACGCTGAAGATGTTAAGCGATACCTTTGCATAAAAGTGGCTTTTCACGCCGCTGTATGTCATCATGCCCACGGTTCGCGAATCGCCGATAAACACTGCGTCGGCAAAATAATTGTCGTCCACCGGCTGCGACTGCGGAACAATGGTAGGCGGCGGTGCATCGGCCTCGCCCGCAGACGGGGAATCCTCGGCGGAGGGCTCTTGAGCCGGCGGAGGCGTCAGGTATTCCAAGACCTCATCTTCATCAGGCAAAAGAAATCCGCCTGTTTTTGGCAAAAGGAAATCGGGTATATCAAGCGGCTCGACCGGCGGGTCGGACGCAGCCGACTCAAGCGTGGATGTGGCATGGAGCCGGTATACAAGCCCTTTTTGCGGCTGTTGCCCGTTGTGCGACGAGGCGAAAACTGTTACCGATAGTGAAAACAGCAGCGCGGTCAAAAGTATAAAACAGACCGTCCTGCCGATATTTTTATTTGAAATTATATTCATACCCTTAATATTGTGATTTTCAAGCGCTCAATAGGTTGACAGACACTGTGATAAAGATAGACTACTTTCGATATTATTATACCACGCGTCGCTCGCCAAATCAATCACAACTTATGTCTATGCGTACAGAGAGGCAATAGAAAAATTTCAAACTATCTTGTGCACTTTGACGTTGCAGCCAAATAGATATTGGCGATTTATCAAATATTGATTTGAATAGCCGGTTTGTTCGTGATATAATGGCGAAAAATGTGCAATATGCAGCGGGGTGCATGCATGATTTATCTGAAATCCGTCAGGCTGGACAATTTACCCGACCCGAGCCATTATTTTTCGTCGCTGCCGGCTGTGCGCAGCCTTGAGGGCAGCGGTCTTGAGTTCAGCTCGGAGGTGACATTTTTCACCGGCGACAACGGCACCGGCAAATCGACGCTTATCGAAGCGATAGCAGTGGCTTTGGGTTTTAACGCCGAGGGCGGCAGCCGTAACTTTATTTTTTCGACAAAGGACACTCATTCGGAGCTTTATAAATATATAACCCTTTCGCGCGCGACGGCGCGTCCGCGTGACGGCTGGTTTTTGCGTGCCGAAAGCTTCTATAATGTGGCGTCGGAGATTGAGGCGCTGGACGAAATTCCTGCCGCATCCCCCGAAATAATCGAAAGTTATGGAGGGCGGTCGATGCACGAGATGTCGCACGGTGAAAGTTTTATGACGCTGGTGCTCGAGCGTTTCAGCGGCCGGGGGCTTTATATCCTCGACGAGCCGGAGTCGGCGCTTTCGCCGACACGTCAGCTTGCGCTGCTTGCGCGAATGAAAATGCTGTGCAACAAGCAATCGCAGTTTATAATTGCGACCCATTCGCCTATACTGCTTGCCTATCCGGGCGCGCTGATTTACGAGTTTGACGAGTCCGGCGCGCGGGTTACATCGTATAGGCAGACGCTGAGCTACATTATAATGCGCAGATTTATTTCTGACCCCGAGGCAATGCTGCGCGAGATATTATGACGTTTCGGCTTTACGGTATGCGCATGACATTTTTATTGCCTGCGCGGCGCGGTGCGCCCGGCAGGCGTGCTGTGAGATTTTATAATCTGTTTTGCGTCATTTTGGCAAGGCTTTCTGCCAGCTCGCGCGGCACGCGCCGGCTTTCGCGCGCTTTTTGAACGGCTTTTGCCAAAACCCATGGGTTTGCGATTTGCCTGCGCTCGAAATAGGGGATAAAGTCATCCGGACGCCGCACAAGCCCCTCTGCAAAATACCATGCAAGCGCCATGTTTACATAATATTCGGAGCTTTGCAGCCCGGCGCACAGGTCGCTTTGCTCGCGCAGATAATTTTCGCCGAGATAAAAGTTTATAAGCGTTGTTATCGCAAACCGCACCGTGAAGGCATGAGAGCCGGCGAGCCACTTTTTCACATGGGAGTACACAAGCTTGGGATGCAATGCAAACAGAGCCGGGCGCAGCATATCGCAGGTCGCCCAGTTGTCAATGTAAGGCAGAAACTCCTCCACTTGCACAAGCAGTTTTTCTATATCGCGCGTCTCAAGCATGAGTAGCGCGGCGTGGAGATTGTTTTCGTCAAAATAGCGGTGGGGGAGCAAGTCCAAAAACTCCCCGGCTTCGAGCGTGCCAAAGGCATTTTTTGCGAGCGCGCGGAGCTTTGGAAGCCGCACGCCGATTATAAGCTCGCGGCTGTACCCGGGCAGCAGTTTTGCCACAAAGTCGGCGTAAGATGGCTCGCCAAGCTCGACAAGCCGCCGGGTTAAATTATGCTCAAACTCCAATCGGATGCACCTCATCAATTATCATGCGGCGCTGCCCAAAATGATATGTGCGACATTGATAGCAGACGCCGGATTGCGGAAAATGTTCCTGCCTGCTTGCGTGGACCGGATGCCCGCCGGCTGTAAAACGGGGGAAAAATGCAAGCAAAAGAGTTCCATTACATCGGCTGGATACGAGAGTGATTGCCGGCAGGCGCCAAAAAACGCCGCACATAGCGGCGAGTGGACAAGTTGCACGGGGTAATATTAAGAGCTGCCGTAGTTTGGGTACTTGCCGAGCCCGGTCAAAACCACAGACAGCGTGCAGACCGGAAGCCCCACAACGGCGTAGAAGTCGCCTTCCACGCGCTCGACAAAAATCGCGCCGCGTTCCTGTACCCCGACGGCGCCGGCCTTGTCGAGCGGTTCGCCGGATGCGATATAAAGGTCAAGCTCTTTATTGCCGATTTTCCTGAACGTCACGCGCGTCGAGCTTGTCCCCGAGTAAACGCGCTCGTTGCCGCTCAGCACACAAAGCCCGGTGTGGACGGTGTGCTGCGAGCCGGAAAGCTCCGAGAGCATTCGCCGAGCGTCCTGCTCATCTTTGGGTTTGCCGAGCACACAGCCGGCAAGCTCGACAACGGTGTCGGCTGCGATGATAATATGTCCGTCGCCACAAAGCGCAAGCGCGCCCGAAGCTTTTGCCTCTGCGGCTTTTCTTACAAACTCGCACGGAGAGGACGCGGTTATCATGTCCTCGTCTATATGAGAGTCGACAGTGTCGAAGTCATAGCCCATCTGCGCAAGCAGCTCCGCCCGCCGGGGCGATTTTGATGCCAAAACCATCTCTTTCAAAAGCGTAATTTCACTCCTATGAAAATCGCCAATGCGACAAAAATGATAACACCTACTGAAAGGTTAATCCACAGCCCGAGCGAAAGCGATATGACGCCCATATCGAGTGTGAAAGGAGGGTTTAACCCGAACGTCAGCGCATAGGAAAGCCACGAAAGCCAGCCGATGTCCGCGGTAAGCTCGGCAACGAGCGAGCCGGCGACTATGCCGGCACAAATGAGAAATACAATCCAAAGCGTTTGTTTCATGCTTTTCCCGTCCCGGAACGTTATTCTGCAGCCGGTGCACATGCACCGGTCTTTTATTTATCAAGTCCGGTGGCGATGGCGCCGTATGCCTTTTCGTCGAAATCAAGCATTGTGGATAGGATGTAGTTGCTGACATACATGCCCTTGAGCGTCAGGCTGTACGAGTTGCCACGCTTTTGCATAAATCCGTTTTCGGTGTAAACGTCAAGGTATTTGCCGAAAAGCCGCTCAAACTGGATGCCGAATCTGCGTTCAAATTCTACGGTGTCGATGCCCTCCGCAAGCCGCAGGCGCAGCATTACATATTCGCCCAGCCTTTCAGACGGCAAAACATCATAGTCTTCGTCGATAATCTCGGTTTCGCTGCCGACGTTTTCGAGTGCGTCTATATAGCTTGCGATGTCGCGTTTAAAAGAAAATCTGCGCCCGCCTGAATAAGAATGTGCGCTCGCGCCCAGTCCGAGATATTCCTCGCACATCCAGTAGCGCAGATTATGGGCGCATTCCCTGCCGGGTTTGGCGAAGTTGGAGATTTCGTAATGCCTGTATCCGTGGAGTTCGAGGTATTGCACAGCAGTTTCGTACATGCGATACTCCGTATCTTCGTCGGGCAGCAGGAGCCGGTCGGCATTATCGGCAAAAGGTGTATTGGGCTCGATTTTCAACCCGTAAAGCGAGATATGTTCGGGGTCAAGCTCGACAATGCTCTGCAGCGACAGGGCAAGGCTGCGCTCGGTCTGCTCGGGGATGCCGTACATGAGGTCGATGCTGATATTGTCGAATTTTGCCTTGCGCGCGGCCTGGTATGTTTCGACAGCTTCGTCGAAAGTGTGTATGCGTGTCAAATTGCGCAGCTCGTTGTCGCACGCGCTTTGGACGCCTATAGAAAGCCTGTTTACGCCTGCTTTATATAGAGCGGAAAGCAGCGCGCGGTCGGCTGTTGCTGGATTGCACTCCACAGTGAACTCGGCGGTCTGCAGTACGTTGAAATTGCTGTAAATGCCGTCGATAATGTCGAGCAGGGTTTTCTTTTTCAGCGAGGTGGGTGTTCCCCCGCCCATGTAAAGGGTGTCGAAATAGTGGTTTTTTACGGCGTTTGAGTAGTCCTCCATGTGCAGAATAAGCGCGTCGGCATATCTTTCTGAAAGGCTGTCGTCGATGACAGAATAAAAATCGCAATACGCGCATTTACTGCGGCAGAAAGGAATGTGCAGGTACAGTCCGAGTGTTTTGTTCATAACAGTGGATCCTTTTTATGTTGTGCGTGTCGCTTTACAGCATGTGATGAGGGCCTGTCCGTGCGGTCAGTCGCCGCGCTCGGCCTGTGGCGGACGCAAATATACGGGTGCGAGCGTCGCCACATCGCACACATACTCGCGTGCGCCTAAAAAGTCGCGGTAGGCGCAAACGGCAACCGATACGCCGCACTCAAGCAGCAGCTCATCGGGAGCGGGCGAAACGTTTGAAAGGTGCGCAAACGCCTCGGCGGCGAGTGCGGTCCCCCCACCGCAGAGCAGTACCCGGCGGTCCGAGTAGCGCTGCGCAAGCTCGGCTTCGAGTTGATTTGCGGATATCGCGCGGTCGGGAGAGAGACGGGTTACGCCGCCCCCCGACACCTCGAAAATTGCATTGTAAAACCGCTTGCGCCGCGCGTCCATAACGGGGCATGCGACAATCGAGTCTGAAGTGTCGGCCGTAAGCTCGCGCAGATTGAGGGCGAGCGCATGCAGGGCGGATACTCCCGAGCAGGGTATGGGTGCGCCGCTGTTGTCGGTGCGACCGAACGCCAGCCCTTTTATGAGCGAGACGCCGATGCGCACGCCGGTAAACGAGCCCGGTCCCGCAGAGCAGGCGAAAAGCTCAATATCGTCCGGCGTAAGTCCCGTCTCCTCGAATAGCTCGAGAATGAGCGGAAGCATGGTTTCGCTGTGTGTGCGCGTGCCGGTCAGCCGGCGCCGCGCAAGAGGCAGCTCGCCACGCGTAATAGCGGCGGCTGCCGTAAGTTCGGTTGTATCAATCGCTAAAATTACCATATATCGATGAATGTTTAGGACGGGCGGCGGGCGGCGGGTGCCGTGACTATAATTTCTCTCTGAGAGTCGCCCATCCCGGTTATTTTAACTTCAAATCGGCGGCTCGGCAGCGCATAGGGGATACGCTCGCACCACTCTGCGGCGATGACAATGCCCGGTCTGAAGTAATCGTCGTAGCCGCAGGAGTAAAGGTCGTCCTCGCTCTCGATCCTGTAGAAATCGAAATGTACCAAAGTGACTTTCGGGCCGCCGTATTCGTTTACAATCGCGTAGGTCGGGCTGGTTACAGAGGTGCCGGGCGCGATGACCGACGCAAGTCCGCGCACAAACGCGGTTTTACCGGCGCCAAGCCCGCCGTAAAGCGCGACAAATATCCAGTCGCTCTCATATTCGGGTGAGGACGCTATAATTTCAGCAAGACTTTGCCCCACAGCCTCGGTTTCGTCCGAGCTTCGCGTTACGGCGCGAAAAATGACATTGTCCATCTTTCAGAAAAGTCCGACAATATTGCCGTCATCATCTACATCTATATAATTTGCCGACGGGACTTTCGGCAGTCCGGGCATCGTGAGAATCGAGCCGGTCAAAACCACGACAAATCCCGCGCCGGCAGATAGTTTCACTTCGCGGACATGCAGCCTAAACCCTTTCGGGCGGCCGAGCAGCGACGAGTCGTCGGAAAGCGAGTACTGTGTTTTTGCCATGCATACGGGAAGTTTTGCGTATTTATCGCCGAGAGCCTCAATCGCCTTTATAGCAGAAGCTGCGGCCGGCTCGAATTCGACGCCGTCGGCGCCGTAGATTTCGGTGGCAAGTTTCTTTATCTTTTCGGTGAGCGGCAGCTCCAAATCATATAATGGCTTGTAATTCGTCGGTTTTTCACAGGCGCGTATAACAGCCTGGGCAAGCTCAAGCCCGCCATCGCCGCCGCGCATGTAAACATCCGAAAGCGCGGCCTCGGCTCCGCGCGCCGCACAGGCACGCATTACAAAGTCAAGCTCGGCGTCTGTATCGCTTCCGAATCGGTTTATAGCGACTACCACCGGCAGCCCGAACTTTGCAAGATTGTCGATGTGCGCCTCGAGATTGGAGATGCCGCGGGCGAGCGCATCGAGGTTTTCGGATACAAGCTCGTCCTTCGGCTGTCCACCGTTATATTTAAGCGCTCGAACGGTTGCGACAAGCACAGCCGCGGATGGCTTTAGCCCGGCGACGCGGCATTTTATGTCGAGGAACTTCTCTGCGCCCAGGTCTGCGCCGAATCCGGCCTCGGTGACGACATACTCGCCCAGCTTAAGCGCGGTGCGTGTGGCGCGCACCGAGTTGCAGCCGTGCGCGATATTGGCAAACGGGCCGCCGTGTATGAGCGCGGGTGTGTTTTCGGTTGTTTGAACAAGATTGGGCTTGAGCGCATCCCGCAGCAGCGCCGCCATAGCTCCGACGGCGTTGAGCTGACGCGCGAACACAGGCTCCCCGTCTTTATTATAAGCAACAAGTATTTCGCCGAGCCTGCGCTTCAGGTCTGACATCGAGGTCGCAAGACAGAGGATAGCCATTATTTCGCTTGCGACCGTTATCGAAAAGTGATCCTCGCGTGGCACACCGTTGGTTTTGCCGCCGAGCCCGATTATAATATTGCGCAGCGCGCGGTCGTTTGTGTCGGTAACACGCTGGAAAAGAATGCGGCGCGGGTCGATGCCCAGCTCGTTCCCCTGGTGGATGTGGTTGTCGATAATGGCACAAAGCAGGTTGTTTGCCGCGGTCACAGCATGAAAATCGCCGGTGAAATGCAGGTTTATGTCCTCCATTGGAAGCACCTGCGAGTAGCCGCCGCCGGCGGCTCCGCCTTTAATGCCGAACACCGGGCCGAGCGAAGGCTCGCGCAGAGCGATTATAGAGCGTTTGCCCAGTTTCCACAGCGCCTGACCGAGACCGACCGTGGTCGTTGTCTTGCCTTCGCCGGCCGGCGTTGGGCTGATAGCTGTGACAAGTATTAGTTTCCCGTCGGGGAGTGTTTCAATTCGCTTTAAAAAAGATTCTGTAAATTTTGCTTTATATGGGCCGTACAGTTCCAAATCATCGGGCGATACGCCAAGTTTGCCTGCTACCTCGGTTATCGGGAGCAGGCGCGACTGCCGTGCGATTTCAATGTCCGATTTCATGTACTCAAGTATCCTTTATATTATAAAGACTTAAACGACAATTGCTATGTATCTTTATTTACCCAGGTAAAAATCAAGTTTAATCGGTGTAAATACCGTCGGCTCGGCATTTTTCCCAGTTGACATGAAGCACTTTTATGCTGCGCGATGAACCGTGTGGGCGCTCATGAGTTTGATTGATATAACCGTTTGCTATAAGCTTTTGCAGTGCGTCTGCTATTGCACTTTGCGGAACGTTGTTGATTCGCGCCACATTTTGCACAGTCGGTAAAAAACTCGGATACGAGCGACGTTTTCTGCTGTTGCTTTGCAGATATTTCATGTTGCGAAGAATCATGCGGTAATATTCAAGATAGCTGTCGTCTTCGTGCGGGACAGTGACCGTAAAACTTGCCGTGTTGCGAAGCTGGCTGGACACAGCGTCGCGTACGGCGTACACACCGACCGTTTTACCCATCTGTGAAATAAGAAAATTTGTTACAGAATTAAAATGCCCGTCACCGGTAAAAAGAATAAAAACGTCCACGTCGGTTGCGGTCATCGCTTTTTGGTAGATATGGTCGAGCATAATAAAATCGGTAAAATCTTTCTTGAAGCTCGACGAGGTGTTTTGCGTCTCAATTATATAATTTGAAACTTCCCGTATGCGTGCCAGCTCCGGCCTTATAAGCGGATTTGAAAAATCTGCAAAAAAGATTAGCTCTTTAAGCTCGTATTTCGAAGCAAGCTCGTCGCGCCAGTCTTTTATATCCGGCCGCATTCGGTGGAGCTTGTCGAGCGAAATGAACCAGTGCTCGTAATCCACAAATGCGATTGCGCGCGGCTTTGATGGCTTTTGCTGTTTTTGCCTACGTTTAAAAATGCTTAACACTGCCTTCCTGTTCGCCTCCTTTCCGTGTTAGTCTTCAATATATTATACTATGCTGTATTGTGAAATGCAAGTTGTTTTATGTTATCTTGTGCAGCAGAGTTTTTTTGTTCATAATCTTTGCGACGAAATGTATCAAATCAGCCATTTATTTGTATATAAGTTGAGCGTGAGTATGACTATAATAGCAACTAACCGGCACAACCAATTCCTGCATTTTATGTTGTGCAGGACAGTATTTTTCAAGCCCGGTTTCCGCCGATTCCATGGCAAGCTAAGCGCCATCAGATATGCCGGATTTTGCGCCTGCGGCTTGCAAATGCGTTGATTTTACAGGAATGTCACCGGCGCTTGTCGTTTAAAGTACCTGCTTTAAAATTTTGAGCCACAGACCCAGTAACTATTATAGATGAAATAAAACGTGGTGTGAATAAGAATAGATCCGGTATGACGGCTCTCTGCAAGTAAGGCTTGGTGTGACACTGCTGCAGACGCAATCTTGTAACAAAATACCGGGTATGTGGCATATATCATAAAGGGCTTATTCGGCCTTGCCGTCGCTCGGCGGGCTCCAAAAAACGAGAAAACATAAAGGCAAAAGATTTTGCCTTGGCAAATCAAAATTTGCCTTCGGGACAGGTAGAAATGGCAATCACAAAAATGAAATTTGTCACAATATCGGGCACCGCAAGTAAACTGGACATGGTGACGATGCGCTGCCTCCAATCGGGCAGCTTTCACCCTGAGGTGACCGCAGCCGAACGGCTCCTCGGCAGTGGGTACTACAGGATAAGCGAGGAAAACCCTTACGCGTCATATTTGGCGCGCATAACAGAGGCTGCGCGTTCTTCCGGCCGCGAGCCTGTGTATGCTACCGAAATTGTGTCCGAGCACCGCTCGGGCAGGTTAAAGGCCGGCTTCGGGTCGATTGACGAGGGGGAGATTGGCGATCATCTCGACCGGCTGCCCTCGCCGGAGGAGCTGCTCGGCTATATAGACCGGCCGGCTGAAGTGGGTGGCAGCACCAAAGCAAAAGCCCCGGTCCTATACAGGCTGGGGTATTTTGAGGCGCTCGACATCGAAACCGCCAAGCTCTGGAAGGCTAAATACACGGGCGAAAATGCAATCGGCGAATTTTGCGCCGAATCGGCAGGCGGGACGGCTTTTGCCGGCGACAACCTTCTTGAAAAATACGACCGCTGCATACAAAAAATCGAAAATGTAATATCGGCACTACAAGACGGGGAGGCGGGACTTCGGTCCGAGCCCGAAAAGAAAGCAGAACTTTTCTGGGATGCCGAATACGACAGCTGCATGAAAGTGTGTGCAAAGCTGCACATGCTTTCCGAGGCATTTAATTTGAGACTTGCGGCTGTAAGGGCGGAAGACCGCTTTCAACTGTTTGGCTGGGTGCCCGAAAAAGAAGCGGATAGGCTTTCAGACAGTCTTTGCCGGCTCGGAGGTGTCGAAGTGAAGTTTGACAGCCCGGAGCAGCTCGAGAACTTAAGCCCTCCCACAAAACTGGAAAACTCATGGTTTGCCCGCCCGTATGAGTTTTTTGTCTCTATGTTTGGCATGCCTCGTTATGACGAGATTGACCCCACGCCGCTGGTTGCAATAACATATACGCTGTTTTTCGGCATAATGTTTGCCGACCTCGGGCAGGGGCTCGTGCTGGCGCTCGCCGGCTGGATAATGGGAAAGCACATGAAAAACTGGCTCGGGCCGATACTGGTGCGCTGCGGGATTTCGGGCGCGCTGTTTGGACTTGTTTTCGGCTCTGTGTTCGGATACGAGCATGCGCTCGACGGTTTTTACCGATTGCTTGGTTTTGGCGGCAAGCCCATCGACGTCATGGAAAGCTCGAGCATAACATTGATACTTGCCGCTGCGATAGCCATTGGTGTGCTGCTGGTGACGGTTGTTATACTCCTTAACATATATGTCTCGCTGCGCAAAGCCGATTACGGCTCGGCGCTGTTTGGGAAAAACGGTGTAGCGGGGCTGGCACTTTACGTCGGTCTGATTTTGTTTGCGCTCGGATTTGTCACAGAGCTTCCGCTCCCGAGGCTGCCGCTTGTCTGGGGGATGATAGTTTTGCCATGCGTTTTAATATGGCTCGGCGAACCGCTCGGACGGCTTGTGGCGCACAGGCAGAGCTGGATGCCCGAAAAGTGGGGCGAGTATCTGATTCAGGGCATATTTGAGCTTTTCGAGTCGGTGTTAAGCTATATGACCAACACTGTATCGTTCATACGTGTCGGCGCTTTCGTGCTTGTGCACGCGGGTATGATGATGGTTTTCTCGACAATAGCCGAAATGGCGGGCGGCGGTGTGGCTGAGGTGATAGTTATGATTTTCGGCAACCTGCTTGTAATAGCGCTGGAAGGGCTGCTTGTCGGTGTGCAGAGCCTGCGTCTCGAGTACTACGAGCTGTTCAGCCGTTTCTTTTCCGGCTCCGGTAAGGAGTTTAAACCCGCCGGCAAGCCGAGCAGGTGAAAACTCAACAGCGCAAATCAACAATTATAGCAGAGATTATATATAAAAGTAAAAAGCAATCCCCGGAGGAAATAATAATGCTTACATTTTCCGATTTTATGCTGCTTTTTGTCCCGCCGCTCGCGATTTTCGCCGCAATTTATGCGGCGCTGCATGAAGTGAAGCGCGGAGTGCGGCCGCCACGCGCCGTGCTGAGGCATGTGATAACGCTTGCGGTGACATTTACATCGCTTGTGACGCTGTCCGTCGCGGTATCGGCCCAAACCGGCGCCGAGCCGGCCGATGACGCGGAGGTTGAGGCAGCCACAGCCGATACGGATTCAACCGCAAAGGGTATCGGGCTGCTTTCGGCAGGGCTGTCAACCGGGCTTGCAGGTATAGGCGGCGGCATCGCGCTTGCCGGAGGCATACCGGCAGCGGTCGGCGCAACGGCAGAGGACCCTAAAAACTTCTCGAAAGCTCTGATTTTCGTCGCCCTTGGCGAGACTATTGCGCTGTATGGCATTGTCATATCGGTCATGATAATGAGCAGGCTGTAAAGCGGAATGTCTGCCGCGTAAAATACGCGCAATTTATCATTTCCACGAGGGAGGAGCTTGAAAGATACTGTCGCACCGACCCCAGCCCGGGAAAACAAATAGATAAACACTCCGAGCGGCTAAACGCATCGCTTTGCCGCAGGAGTTTTTGTTTTTTATGGGCGGACTGCGCGCTTTATATGTATAAATGTCGCAAACAGCTATTTACATTTTTCGAAAAAACGGCTAAAATAGATATAATGCAGATTTTACTATTATAGAAAAGGATGGGAACACTATGCATCCGCTGAAATACAGACAGGTTCATCTCGATTTTCACACCTCGCCCGCGATAGACGAAGTCGGCGCGGATTTTGACCCCCAAAATTTCCGCGAGGCGCTTATAGCCGGGCATGTAGACTCGATAACGCTGTTTTCAAAGTGCCACCACGGATATGCATTTCATCCGTCGGAAGCAAATGTGCAGCATCCCGGCCTGCGCGGCTTTAACCTGCTTGGAGAGCAGCTAAAAGTTTGCCGCGAGCTGGGCGTAAATGCTCCCATTTACATATCGGCGGGATTTGACGAAAAGCTTGTGATCGAACGCCCCGAGTGGCTGAACAAGCCCACACCGAACCATGCGCCCGACTTTGTAAACGATGCGCGCTATCACCTTTTCTGTTACAACACACCCTACATCGATGTGCTTGCCGCACAGGTCGAAGAAGTAATGCGAATGTTTAACCCCACAGGAGTGTTCCTCGACATCAGCGACGTTCGCATCTGCTACTGCTCTTACTGTGTGAAAAGCATGAAAAAACTCGGCCTTGACCCCAAAAATCACGCGGACGTGCGCCGTCACGGCGAGATGGTCTATGCCGAGTACTGCCGCCGCATGGAGGAGGCGGTGCGCAAATACAATCCCGACACAAATATATTCCATAATGCGGGCGATATAAAACGCGGACGCCGAGACCTCGCTTTGCGCAACACGCATTTCGAGCTTGAGAGCCTGCCCACAGGCGGCTGGGGATATGACCATTTCCCGATGTCGGCAGCCTATACGCGCACGCTTGGTATGGACTATCTCGGCATGACGGGCAAGTTCCACACCACTTGGGGGGAATTCGGCGGGTTCAAGCATCCAAATGCGCTCCGCTATGAAGCGGCGCTGTCGCTTGCATTCGGTGCAAAGTGTTCTATAGGCGACCAGCTCCATCCGCGCGGCAAAATGAATCTCTCCACATACCGGCTAATCGGCAGCGCATACTCTTATGTGGAAAAAGTCGAAGGCTACTACAAAGATGCAAAGCCGGTAACAGACATCGCGATTTTGTCGGGCGTGACCGGCAGCAATGCCGATTCCGACGTCGGCGCAAACCGCATGTTGCTTGAGGGCAAGTATCTGTTCGACATAATCGACGGTGAGGCGGAGTTTGGCAACTATAAGCTTATAATTCTTCCCGACAGTGTTTTGCCGGACGAGACGCTCGCCGAAAAACTCCGCGCATATCTTGCGGCGGGCGGCAAATTGCTCGCCTCGGGCGAGTCGTGCACCCGCGACGGAGATTTCCTCTTCGATTTTGGCGCAAAGTTCGAGGGGATGAGCGCATACTCGCCCACATACCTGCGGCCGTGCTCGGACAAGGGGTTTGTAAACGGCATAACGGAGTATGTAATGTACGGTCCGGCATATAATATAACCGCAACTACCGGCACAGTGCTGGCAGAGCTTGCCGAGCCTTACTTCAACCGCACGCCGGAGCATTTCTGCTCGCATCAGCATGCGCCTGACAAGCCCGGCACGTCGCGTCCCGGTGCGACGGTAACGCAAAACACCGCCTACATAGCCTGGAAAGTGTTCGCCGACTATGCGACAAAAGGCGAGCTGCACGCAAAAGAGCTTGTGCTTCATATACTGAAGTCGCTTCTGCCCGACCAGGAGCGTACGGTGACCGCCAACCTGCCCGACAGGGGCGTTGTCACACTCTACAGGCAGGGTGAGCGCGACGTTTTGACCGCGCTGTTTGCCTACACATCGGTGCGCGGCAAGGGCACAGAGATAATCGAGGACGTCGTGCCGCTGTATAATGTGTGTTTCGAGCTGAAGCGCGACAAAGCGCCGGCGCGCATTTACACCGCGCCGGAGGGCGAGGAGCTTGCGTTTGAATACTCTGGCGGCAGAGTGAAGTTTACGCTCCCCAAACTTGAAATATCACAAATCATCATTATAGAATAGGCAGGATGAAAAAATGAAGAACCTTGAAAAAGAAATACGTTCTCAACCGCAGGTGTTGCGGGGGCTTCGAGGCCTAAACGACGAGGCTATCGATAAGATTCTTGACCGTGTTGAAAAAGACCGCCCCGCATTTGTATATTTCGCGGCACGAGGAACGTCTGACCATGCCTGCATATACGCACAGTATTTGTTCGGCATATATCTCGGCATGCCATGTGCACTGGCGACGCCGTCGGTGGTGTCGCGCTATGGCGCCGAACTCGACCTGTCGCGCGCGCTGGTGATAGGCGTGTCGCAGTCAGGTAAAGCAGCCGATGTTATATCGGTTATAGAGCGTGCCAAAAAGTGCGGTGCGCCCACCGTAGCACTGACAAACGACCCGTCGTCGCCGCTTTCGGAGATTGCGGACTACAAGCTCGACTGCGGCGCCGGCCCGGAACATTCTATTGCCGCCACCAAGACTTTTACCGCACAGATGTATGTGCTTGCCACGCTGTGCGCCAGATGGGCACAGCGATTCGGCAAAGTTCCGCCCGAATCGACGGGGGTAAGCTCGGCCGAAGAGCTGCTCGCAGCGCTGGACAAGCTGCCGGACGCGGTCGAAAAACTGCTTGAAACCGTGCCTGCGCAGATTGAAGCTATTATACCGCGCTACCGCTATCTCGAAAACGCATTTGTTTTGGCGCGCGGTATAACATATCCCATCGCGTACGAGGGCGCGCTCAAGATTCTCGAGACCAACCGCATAAAAGTATCCGGCTATGCAATATCCGACTTCTATCACGGCCCGCTGGCACAGGTAGGCGCGGGCACGCTCGTGATAGTTCTCGCCGCGCGCGGCAAGCTGCTCGGTGATGCGTCGGACATGATGTTGAGAATACAGAATCTCGAGTCCACGGGCGTCGATATTCTTGCGATTACGGACGACGACGGCATAGCGGACAAATGGGACCTTGCGATAAAGATTCCGGCTGCCCCGGGAATGGACTCAATTTCGCCGTTTTTGTTTGCGATTACACTGCAGCTTATTGCGCTTAAGCTGACAGACGTAAAAAATATCGACCCCGACGAGTCCAAGGCGCTCAAGAAAGTCACAATTACAAAATAAAAAATAAAAAACCGCGGGACAGGCATACAGCCTTAGCCCGCGGTTTTTCTATGTCTGTTCAAACTGACTGTTGTAAAGTTTTGCGTAAAAGCCGCCGCGCTCGAGCAGCTCCTTGTGGTTGCCCAGCTCGGCAATGGTGCCGTCGCGCATGACAATAATCAAATCGGCATCGCGAATAGTCGACAGGCGGTGCGCGACGATAAAGCTGGTTCGCCCCTTGGTGAGCTTTGCGATTGCGTTTTGGATTCTCATCTCGGTGCGCGTGTCTATGTTGCTGGTCGCCTCGTCAAGAATAAGCATGGGCGGCAGCCTGAGCATGACGCGCGCGATGCACAGCAGCTGCTTTTGACCGGCACTGAGCCCGCCGCCGTCGTCCCCAATCACTGTGTCATAGCCTTTGGGCAGCCTGCGAATAAAGCTCTCGGCATGTGCTGCAGCCGCGGCTGCGCGTATTTCCTCGTCGGTCGCGTTGGGGTTGCCATAGGCTATGTTTTCCCTTATCGTGCCGGGTGCGAGCCACGTGTCTTGCAGGACCATACCGAACGCGCGCCGAAGCGATTCGCGCGTGACGTGGCGTATATCCTGCCCTGAGATCTTTATGGCGCCGGAACTGACATCGTAGAAACGCATGAGAAGGTTGATAAGAGTCGTTTTACCGCTGCCGGTCGGGCCGACTATGGCGACATGCGTGCCGGGCGGAATATCCAGGCTAAAGTCGTGGATAAGCTTGACTTCGGGGGTATATGAAAACGAAACATTTTCAAATTGCACAGACCCGTCGGGCACAAGTACTGCTCCATCGGCTAAATCGGCAGGCTCGTCCTCGGCGTCAAGCAGCTCAAACACTCTTGCCGCACAGGCGGCAGCATTCTGCAGCTCGGCAAGCACTCCCGAGATTTCGTTGAATGGTTTTGTATACTGGTTTGCATAGCTTAAAAACCATGAGAGGGTGCCGACGCTCATTCCGGGCGTGAGCGCCCCGACAAGTGTAACGCCGGCAAAAACGACGCCGTTTACAAAACGCGTAACAGGGTTGGTGAGACTTGCGACAAAGGTTGCTTTTACGCTGGCTTTGCAAAAATTGCCGTCCAGCTCGGCAAAGCGCGCGGCAGCCTCTTTTTCATACGCAAACGCGTCGACCAGGTCTGCGCCTTCAATAAACTCGCTCACGCAGCCGGTGAGTGAGCCTCGCGCTTCGCTTTGGGCGCGGAAGAAGCGATAGGAGCGCCGGGAGATGAATGTCGCCGAAAAAAGGCTCAAGGGAGTAACCAGCGCGACGGTAAGACCTATGGAGAGATTGGTCGCCAGCATAAATCCGAGCGTGCCCAAAATTGTCAGTATGCCCGAGAAAAATTGGGTAAATGCCATGAGCAGGCCGTCCGAGAATGTCTCGACATCTACTGTGATGCGGCTGAGAATGTCGCCTGCGGGATGGCTGTCGAGATATGCAAGCGGGAGAGTGCGCAGCTTGGCAGCGGCCTCATCGCGCAGATCGCGCGCCATTTTTGTGCAAATTCCAACGCTGATTGCCTGCGACGCCCAACCGGCGAGCGCGCCTACAGCCGCGGCCGCGCCGTAGAAAAAGAGTGCCGACAATACGGCGGCGGGCACGCCTGTCTCTCCGACTACCATCGAGTCGATAGCCCGCCCCGCAAGTATTGGCGCGGCAAGCTGAGCAAATACGCCGGCCGCAGCGCAAAGCAGTACGGCTAAAGTGCGCAGCCGGTATTTTTTCAGGCGCGCGAAGGCGCGGAGCAGAGTTTTTCGGCTTGATTTAGGCACCTATTTCACCCCCGCTTCCGTATTGGCTTTCACAAATCTCGCGGTAAACGGGGCAAGTTTCAAGCAGCTCCCCGTGCCTTCCGGCTCCGACCAGCCGCCCGTCATCCAGCACGAGCACCAAATCCGCCGACCGCACGGAGGAGACTCGCTGGCTGACTATAAAGGTCGTGACGTCGCCGTGCAGCTCCGCGATCGCTTTGCGCAGCGCAGCCTCGGTCGCAAAATCAAGCGCGCTTGTGCTGTCGTCGAGTATAAGGATAAAAGGCAGCCCTGCCCGGCGTGCCGCGGCGGCTCTGACCAGCGCGCGCGCAATAGTCAGCCGCTGACGCTGGCCGCCCGAGAAGTTGCGCCCGCCCTGCTCGACAGGTTCGTCAAGACCGGAAGGTTTTGCGCGCACAAAATCGGCAGCCTGAGCGCGCTCGAGCGCTTGCCAAAGCAGCTCGTCGCCAAACTCAAAAGGCGAACATATACCGGAGACGCCCCAAAGCAGGTTTGAGCGTATAGTGCCGGTAAAAAGCAGCGACTTTTGAGGAACCACTCCGATGACAGAACGCAAATCAGCCCGGCCAAACGCTTTTGCCGGTATGCCGAATATATAAACTTCACCTTTCGTGGCGTCGTAAAAACGGGGAATAAGGTTGACAAGGGTGGTTTTGCCGCTGCCCGTACCGCCGATTATGCCAATGGTTTGGCCGCTGTATGCGGTAAACGATATGTCGGTCAGGCTTTCGTCGCCTGCATCAGGATAGGTGAGTGATACGCCCTCGAATCTAACGGCTTCGTCCGAAACCGACGGCGTACGCTTGTCCGATTCCGCGGGATATTCGAGCGCGGGCTTTATATCAAGCAGTGACGATATGCGGCCGGCGCATACGGCGGCGCGCGTTACCACAACTATGAGATTTGCGAATTTGACAAGCTCTATGAAAATCTGCGACATGTAGTTGACAAGCGCGACTATCGAGCCCGAAGTTATGCCGCCCACCGAAAATTCAAGCGAACCGACATAAAGCACCGCAATGGTTGCGACGTTTATCACTGCGCCCGACAGCGGGTTTGAGAGTGCCGAGAGTATGCCTGCACGAGTTTGCACTTTTGCAAGCATGTCGGAGGCTCCGGCAAACCGTGCGGTCTCGTCATCTTCGCGGCCAAAAGCGCGGATAACGCGCATTCCGGACAGCGTCGAGCGCGTGACGCCCACGACGGCATCAAGCTTGGTCTGCGCGAGCCTGTAAAGCGGGGAAGTAATCCGCATTATACCGAACAGCACGACTGCCAGCACCGGCACCACAAGCGCAAAAATAACGGCGATTCGAGAGTTGATCGAAAAAGCCATCGCGACGCTGCCGAACACTATAAAAGGGCTCCGCATAAAAAGGCGGAGGAAAAGGTTAAGCCCGTTTTGCACCTGATTGATGTCGCCTGTCAGGCGGGTTATAAGCGTGCTGTTGCCCAGCTTGCGCCGGGTGGAATAGTCGAGCGACCGGATGTGCCCAAACGTTGCCCTGCGCAGCTCGGACGAAAAGCCCACAGCCGCGACCGCGGAAAAATACTGAGCGGTAACGCTGACTGCAAGCCCCGCAAGTCCAAGCAATACCATAAGCGCGCAGCCGCGGAATATATAGCTTTTGTCGCCGCCCCTCACCCCGATGTCGATTATATTCGCGGTTATAACAGGTACCGCAAGGTCGACAAAACACTCAAGCAATTTGAGCAGGGGCGCCAAAATAGTCTGAACTCGATATTTTCGCAGATATTTAATCAGTTTCATACAGTCAAAGTATCCTCACAATCGGTTACTCATTATACCAAAAATCGAGCGGCTCGGTCAATATTTACCGGCAAAACACAAAAAAGCTGCCGACCATTTTATATGCATGGATCGGCGGCGTTTAAATGTCAAGTTCAAACCGGTTTGAGCAGCGCGGGCAGCGAACGGTGTGATGCCCCTTTGATCTTGGGAGCCGGAGCATCGCCTTGCAGTGGGGGCATCTCCTGAACACATGTGTTTTCCTGTCGCGCATCATGCTGCGCCTGAGCTTGAAGAAGGTTTTAGTGCTCTGAAGAAGACGCTCAAAGGCGGCATTTTCGGCGACTCTTCTTGCATGGTCGCGCGAGAGGAACCTAAACAGCGCCCACATAAGCAAGGCTGTTTGAATGCCGTATAAAACAATTGACGAGGCGAAAATGTTGATTGCGGCAAGTGCTACAGTCGCCCACAGCAATGCTTTGCCGAGCCTGTCTGTGCCGTACCTGCCGGAAAATTGCACCATAAGCCAGGACCTGAATTTTTCCATCATAAGATTATATAATCAGCCTCCGGATCAGCTTCATAGGTAGAGTGGTACTCAATGCGCTCGGTCGGTATGTTGTCAGGTTGTCTCCAGTAATAATAATCTTGACCCGCCAATGCATAAAGCAGAGAAAAAACAACTCCAAGCACAATACGCAGAAGAATGACTGCAAATATCAAGCGCCAAATCGGGAAGGCGAACAGACCAAATATAAGGGGCGCCTCGCGCCTGCGATAATAGCGACGGCTGTAGTAAGCATTGTTTCCGTATGGTCTTTCGCCGTAGCGGTAATAGGAGCCGGTGTTGTGGTATCCACCAAACGGCCCGTATCCATAGCCGGTGCGCGTTTTCCTTTGTGTGCCGGCGTCGGGGTCGTATCCCCAACCTTGAGTCGAGCGCCATGATTTACCGCTGCGTTCTGCCTGTATCTGCATGTAAGCGGCATTGATATTTTTCATATTGGCCTCGGCACGCCTGTTGCCGGGATTGAGGTCGGGATGATATTTGCGTGCGAGCAAGCGATATGCGCGGGTTATCTCTTCGTCCGTGGCATCGCGAGAAACCCCGAGCACGGAATACGGATCGGTCACGCCAAATCTCCCCTTTCATACCGTATCATATCATATTATAATATATAATAATTACGCATGCCTCATCATATTTAATCCGAACTGTTAAATATTATAAAATAATTTCGGTAATCCCGGCAGCTGTGCGGAAATAGGTATTGACAAATTGGTGGCAATGTGATAAAATAGCTGAGCAAGCGACAAAAGAAGATAAAGGGGCATAGCTCAGCTGGCAGAGCAGCGGTCTCCAAAACCGCGTGCCGAGGGTTCGAGTCCTTCTGCCCCTGCCAAAAATCCCGCAGACAAAGCGTCTGCGGGATTTTTTTGTTTATATAATACAAAGACGGATGTTGTGAGGTATATGGTGCACAGGCGAAGGTAAAACCCGTATATTTCGGTGGGTTTTCTTCATTGTGGCTGCTGTACAATTGGCTGTGTGCGGAAATTATTTACTTGAGTATTTGCTGCAGCCTTCTATGTAATCGGCAATTGTTTTTTCAATGCCGGCTCTGCTGGCTTTGATGTATCTTGAGTTGTTGGGCGAAGCGCTTGAGAGCTGGCTGGAGAAGATGCCATAGTAATCGAGGTTGACGCCGAGGTCGTAAACGTTTCCTTCAAAGATTATATCGAGCATTGTTTTGGCCTCGGAGTCGCGGGCTACCTTTTCGCCGAGCAGCACATCATAAAACGCAGGTATAACAGTGCGGCAGCTTTCGGCCGCAAGCATTTCGGCTACAAGTCCGATGAGCCGCGTGTCAGACACAGATCCCGGAACACACATGAATCCAGCCCAGTTGAGCGTCAGATATCTTTCTTGATTTTCATCGTATTTCGGCAGCGGGATAATACCGTAATCAACATCGGCATCCCGGAAAGTGGTGGCGAGACTGAGCGGAGTAAGATAGAAAAGCGAGCGGCCGCTGCGGAAATCGACCGGAGGCTTGCCGCCTTGGTTGGGGTCGTATGCACCTGAATAAGGCCATGTAAATGCACTGTTGTCGCGATAAATGAGTTCGCAAACAATATTAAGTATATTCTGTGTCTTTTCGTTGTCGCAAACGATCATCGGAAGATTATCCGGGCCTTTTCCAAAAAAGTATTGATCACAGGAGGTGAGAGCGGAAGCAAACTGCCAGCCGCGTTCTCCGACGAAACCGTACTGGTCCTCCTCGTCCAAAATGCTGTCACCGTTTAAATCCTTGGTCGCTGCTTTTGCCATTTCTCTCAGCTTATCCCATGTCCATTTGCCTGAAATTACAATTTCGTATGGATTCTCGAGCCCCAGATCAACAACAATATCCTTGTTGAAAAAGATAGAGTTCACATCGGGAAGGATATAATCGCTCGACATGAACGGAAGCATCCCGTGCACCTCGAAATTTTCCCGAACCGACTGATTCCAGTAGGGCATGCTCAAATCTGCCCCCGGTATGTCATTCCAGTTTATTAGTATGTTCTCGGTAACATAACTGAGAAGTGAAGTGGCGCAATGGGTCAGTGCCAGGTCATAGGAGGGATCGCCCGATCGCACAACTTTCTGTATTTCAGGCAGGATAGTGTCAATATAACCACGGGTTATGTATTCAAAAGAAATATTAAACATTTCTTCAACGCGCCGTGCTCTGTCATAGATGGCGTCGTTTACAGCCTCGCCGTTATATTCGTCGGCAAAATAATAATGGTTGTAGAGCGACCATTCCGGATAAAGGATGTTAAAATTTCTCCCTCCGAAGTCTTCTTTTTGAATATTCGGTGCAATATAGCCATAATCGTCGCTGACAGTTTCGGCCGATTCGGCGGTATCCAAAGTACCGTCAGTTGGCTGCTGCACTTCTTCGGTTCCGCATGATGACAGCAAGATAAACCCTAGCATAGACAAAACAAGCATTGCCGAGATTTTACGCCGCATAAATTAATCTCCCTCACTTTTCAATCATAAATTTTATGGTGCGATTTTTCACTGCACCATAATCGGGCAATGGAAGCAACGCTTATTATAGTGAAATCATGGGATTTTGCATATTATATAACATTCATCTGCGTTTGTAAATATTTTTTATAAAATAATGTACAAAAATAAGAGGGGTATCGGATATGCAAATGGAGAAAATGCCTATGGGGGTATTGCGGCTTGGTTGCATGTTTTTTTATGCTTACATTAGCTTGCCGCTTTTTATGACACCTACTAAACAATTTTTTATTTATTACTATCAAATAATAATACTTTCTAACGATATAATATTAGTG
>LSQX01149073.1_pt1 | contig 85410 bp, 62 predicted proteins | sample 654561 | NCBI WGS metagenome assembly LSQX01 (sample SAMN04489861, study PRJNA283612) | anaerobic digester metagenome | isolation source: 4 biogas reactors fed with cattle manure at either 37C or 55C with and... | place: Denmark: Kongens Lyngby | collected 2014 | reverse complement strand
CATAATCAGTCGCGTGGCCGTGGCAGTGGCCAGCAATGTTTTAACCCGCCGACAAGATTGGCATTTTCAGGAGAGAAAAGATGAAGCGTCACGTTGTTCCCAGATTTGGTCATTGGCGGCCCATGGCATGGCTGGCAGTCATCGGACTGGCACTGCTGCCCGCGATGGCCAACGCGCAGGAAATCACGGTGTTAAAAGAAGATGACTCCGAAGGGGTCGTCGAAAAGTCCGCCAACGGTTGGCAGGGTGGCTTTCGCTTTGACGGCACCTTCTCGGTCAACCACAACAGCGCGGTGCCCGGCACCACCGACGGCGTCAACGTGTCCTTGGGTTACCTCTTTCTCGGCGACCTGGGCTACATCAGCCCCAGCGGCGCCCACGAGTGGGCCAACTTCCTCAACTGGGGACTGGGCTACACGCGGTCTTCGTCCCTGGAGCGCTTCGTGAAGTCCAATGACATCATCGATTACCGCACGGCCTATCTCTACCACATCCCCGCGGCTCCCTGGTTCGGCCCCTTTGTCGGCGCGCGTTTGACGACCTCCATGCTGCGCGGCTACGAGGTGCGCTCCGACCCCCAAAACGTCGTGCGCCTTGAGCACGGCGAAGAACAGACCGTGGACGACGACGGGCAACCCGACAACAACTACAAATCTTATCGCAGCGCGCACCGCATTAAGATGACCGGCGCGTTCTCGCCCCTCTTGCTGCGTCAAGTGGCGGGTCTCTTTGCCATTCCCATCGATCGCCCCGAAGTGAAGTTCGATATTCGCCTCGGCGTTGCCGCCTGGGAAACCTTTGTGCGCAAAGGCTGGGCGGTCGACGACAACGACGCCACACCGGATTATCTCGAGCTGCGCCGCATGCAAGACTCGGTGCAGGTGGGTGGTGAGATGAGCCTGGCCCTGGATGGCGTGATCAAAGATTTCGTCACCTGGAAAGTCAGCGCGCTGTACATGTTGCCGTTTTACTACCAAACCTATCCGGACAAAAAACCCAGCGATGCGCCCAAGGGATTTGAGGTCCTCAACCAGGAATACGAAGCCATGGTGGGCATCAACCTCACCAACTACGTCGGCATCGCGTACAACTTCAAGGCCCTCAAGCAGCCCCTCATCGTCGATGACTGGCAGGTGCAAAACAACCTGCTGATCACGGTGGGCTTTGGCTTCCGCCGCCCGGTACCGCCCGCGCCGCCCGCCGACGCTTGCGATTGCCCGGAGCCCGCGGTTGACACTGCCGACGCCGCTGACGCCGATGCTGCCGACGCTGCCGCCGCCGCCGCCGCCGCTGACGCCGATGCTGCCGACGCTGCCGACGCTGCCGATGTTGCCGACGCTGCTGACGCCGATGCCGGAACCGACGCCGCTGACGCTGCTGCCGATGCTGCCGACGCCGCCGACGCCGCTGACGCCGCTGACGCCGACGCCGACGCCGCTACGACCACGCCGTAATTCTCGCCCTTCTCACTTCTTTCCATTTTACCGCACAGTCCCGCATCTGCCCCAGGGCGACACGCCGCTGACTGGGGTGCGGGACGCTGTTGTGCGCGTTATTTTTTGGCTTGTTTGGCGTCGTTGATCGTGGCGATGAGGGCTTTGATGGCCTCATTGTTGGGTTCGCGGCCTGCGGCCATGCGGATGTGCAGGTCGGCCTGCATGATGTTGTTGGTCTCCAGGCTTTTGAGGGCGGAGAGGTAGAATTGTCGCGCCTCTTTGCTGCGGATGGTGTCCTCGGGGGTTTTGGGGATCATCGACATGCGGACGTCGGTGCGAAAGCGCACGGTGCCCATCTTGAGGTCGGCGTCGTAGAGCTTGCGCTTTTCGGCATCGCACAGCACGCGGTAGGCTTCGTTTAAGCGTTTGAAGATATCGTAAATGGCCTTTTGTACCGCCTTGTCGGCGTTGCGGTTTCGATCGGGATGAAAGCGGGTGGTGATGGACAGAAAGGCCTTTTTGACATCGCCCACAGTGGCGTCGGGAGCCACGCCCAGCAGGCGGTAGTAGTCGAGGCGCTCCAACACAGCGTGGATTTTGAGCACGTAATTGTCGAATGCCGGGTCTCTATTCGTCATTGTCGGAGTACTTCTTCACGAGGGAATCGATTTGCGCTTCATCCAATCCGCCGGAGATTTGAATGCTCGTGGATTGGGCCATGCCGCTCTCTTCGTTGACAGCATCGACATTGAGGATGCCGTCGGTGTCGATTTCGAAGGTGACGCGGATGGTAATTTCGCCGCGCAGCGCCGGGCGGATGTCGGTGAGGTAGATTTTGCCCAGCAGGGTGTTCTCCTCGGTTTTGCGCGATTCGCCCTGATAAACCTCGATGGTGACCTCGGTTTGGTCGTTGCGCGACGTGGTGAAGGTGCGCGATTGCTCGATGGGGATGGCCGCATTGCGCTCGATGATGATGTCGCAATAGCCGCCCGCCGTGGCCACGCCGAGGGCGCGTGGGGTGACGTCGAGCAATACCGCCGGAGCGGTTTGTTTGATCGGCACCACAAAGGCTTCGTGCTGTTCGGGGACAGCTTCTTTGCCATCTTCGCCCACCACTTGATCGAGGGGCTTGAGCAGGTCTGGCTCCAGTGCAGCAGCGGTGGGCATGGGATCGGCGCGGAGTACGGGCGGCAAGCCCTGCATGCTGTCCGGCGTTGTGGCGCTGGCGCGTTCGGCCGCGGGTGGTGCCACGGGGAAATCGAGGCTGCCAAAGTCGTCGAAGGCGCCGTGGGATGGTGCGTCCAGGGCGTCGCCGTTGTCCGTGATTTCTTCGATTTCTTCGATCTCCTCGAACTCTTCGAGATCGGTGATTTCTTCGGTGTGGGTTTCCGCCGGGGCGTGGGTTGCTGTGGGTCTCAGCCCGGCGTCGAAATCGTCGGCGGCCGGGTCCCGGGGCACGGGTATGGGTAGATCGCTGTCCAAGCCAAATGGGTCGTCGCTGGCCTTGGGCGGTGGGGGCATGGGTGCGGGCAAATCGCCCCAGGTGTCGTCCTCTTCGGGAGAGGGCGAGGTGGTGGGCGGGGTGTCTTTTTTGAGCGGCGGCGCAGGTGGCGCATGGCGTTTTTCGGCAAATGGATCGGAGAATATCGGCGCGCTATCCTCGGCGAAGGGTGCGTCGAGTTTGGCTTCTTTGGGCGCGGGCAGATCGGCGAAGGGGTCGTCGGCAGCGGGCAGGGAGGCGGCCGACGCAGGGGCAATTTTGGGCGCTGAGCGAAATGGGGAGACCGCGCGCTCTGAGACGGCGGCGGGGGGTGTGACGTCGGGCTTTAGCGAGCGCCGGGAGAAGGGGTCGACAGTGGATTGGCGCGTCGCGGGTTTCAGGTGTTCGGGCAGGGGCTCGCCGGTGAGGGAGAAGGCGTTGATGGCAGCGCCGATGGCCACCACCTCGTCGGGGTTGATCTCGGTGCGCGGTTTCTTTTTGAAAAACGATTCGACCTCTTGGCGAATGCGGGGAATCCGGGTGGTGCCGCCCACCATGACGATGTTGTCGAGGTCGTGAACCGAGAGCTTGGCGATGCTCAGCGCCTCTTCGCAGGTGGCGAGGCTGCGTTCGATGAGAGAGTGGATGAGTTGGTCGAAGCGCTCGCGGGTCATGGAAAATGAAAAGTCGATGAGCTGGCCTTTTTTGTCACGGGCAAGTTCGCGCAAGGTGGCCTGGACTTCGTTGATGGTAGAGAGCTGGCACTTGGCGCGCTCGGCAACGGAGCGCAGGCGCTGCATGGCCACGGGGTCGTCGCTGGGATCGAAGCCGTGCTCTTTTTTGAACTGCATGAGCATATCTTTGACGATTTTGGCATCGAAGTCGTCGCCGCCCAAGAAGGTGTCGCCAGCCGTGGCCAACACTTCGAAGACATCGCCCATCAGCGAGATGATGGTGATGTCAAAGGTGCCGCCGCCGAAGTCGTAAATGGCGATGCGCTCTTCTCGTTCGGCGCCAAAGCCATAGGCCAAGGCCGCAGCGGTGGGCTCGTTGAGGATGCGCAGCACGTTGAAGCCCGCGATGCGCCCGGCGATCTTGGTGGAGGCGCGCTGCACGTCGGTGAAGTTGGCGGGCACCGTGATGATGCACTCGTTGATGTCGATGCCGTAGGTCTCCTTGCACATGCTGCGCAGGGACTTGAGCATGATGGCGCTCACCTCGGGCAGGGTGGTCTCGCGCTGGCGCGTCTTGAGCACCGGGATGCGGTTTTTGTCGATGACCTCAAAGGGGAAGCTCGCGATGAGCTCTTGCATCTCCTGGGTGCCCAGGTCGCGGCCAATGAGGCGCTTAAACGAATAAATGGTGTTGGCGGGGTCGATGACCAGGCGGTCGCGCGCGGTGTGTCCCACCAGGGTCTCGCCGTTGGGATGAAAGGAGATGACCGATGGATGGATGCGGTGCCCGGCGACGTCTTCGATGATTTTGGCTTGGTTGCCTTGGACGACGGCGACGCAGGAGTTGGTGGTTCCGAGATCGATGCCGATAGCAATGCCCATGGCGGTCTCCTATCCGTTTTCTTCTTCGGGTTCCGGGGGTGGCGGCGGGATGGAGGGCTCAGCGACCTCCACCACATCGGCGGTGGCGGAATCTTGATCGGCCAAGCGCTCGACGTCGCCGACTTTTTCGTCTTCGGCCAAGCGGATCAAACGCACGCCCTGGGTGTTGCGCCCCAGGACCGGAATGGAATTGGCGGCGATGCGGATGATCTTTCCGCCGTTGGTGATCAGCATCAGGTGGTCGTCTTCGGCCACGGGCTTGACCGCCACGACATTGCCATTGCGCTCGGAGACCTTGATGGTCAGCAGGCCCATGCCGCCGCGCCGCTGCGTGCGGTATTCGTCGAGCGCCGTCCGCTTGCCATAGCCGTTCTCGCTGATGGTGAGCAGGGTCTCTTCGGTGTTTTCGCTGATGACCGCCATGTCCACCACGGCGTCGTCAGGGGTGCCGTCTTTGCGGATCTCAATGCCCCGGACGCCGCGGCTTTGTCGTCCCATGGGCCGCACGTCGCTTTCGTGCTCGAAGCGGATGGCCTGTCCGTTGCGGGTGCCCAAAATGACGTGGTCGCCAGCGCGCAAGATGCCCGCAGAGATGAGCTCGTCGCCCTCGTCGATGACCACGCCGATGATGCCGGTTTGGCGAATTTGCGCATAGGCCATGAGGTCGGTTTTTTTGACGTAGCCATTGCGGGTGCAGGTGATGACGTGTTGGTCGCTTTCGAAGACCGACACCGGCAACACGGCGGCCACTTTTTCGCCGGCTTCCATGCCGACAAAGTTGACGATGGCCTTCCCGCGGGAGGCGCGGCTGCCCAGGGGCACTTGGTACACCTTTTTGCAGTACACCTTTCCGCGGTCGGAGAAGAACAGCACGTTGTCGTGGGTGGAGGCGACGAAGACCTCGGAGACAAAGTCGTCTTCGCGGGTGTCCATGCCCGTGAGCCCCTTGCCGCCTCGGTGCTGCGAGCGGTATTCGGCGGTGGCGGTGCGCTTGATGTAGCCCAGGTTGGACACCGTGACCACCATGTCCTCGACGGCGATGAGGTCCTCGATGTTGATGTCGGACTCGTCGTCGATGATTTCGGTGCGGCGCGGCGTGGCATAGGCCGCCTTGACCGCTTCGAGTTCGGAGATGATGAGGGCGATGAGTTTGTCGCGGATGGCGAGCAAATCTTCTAAGTGGGCGATCTCAATGCGCAGGGCTTCGATTTCTTCGAGGATTTTGTCGCGCTCCAGGCCGGTGAGGCGCTGCAGGCGCATGGAGAGGATTTCGCGGGCCTGCAACTCGGAGAGGGAGAATTGCGCCATGAGGCCGTTGCGGGCCTCTTCGGGATCGCGGGAGGCGCGGATGAGGGCCACCACGGCGTCGATGTGATCGAGGGCGATTTTGAGGCCTTCGAGGATGTGGAGGCGGGCCTTGGCCTTGTTGAGCTCGAAGACGCAGCGCCGGCGGACGGTCTCCTCGCGGAAGCTGAGAAAGGCATCGAGGGCCCCTTTGAGGGTGAAGACCTTGGGGCGTCCCTCGTGGATGGCCAGGTTGATGACGCCAAACGAGGACTGGAGCGGCGTGAGCTTCAGCAGTTGGTTCTCGAGGACTTGGGCGCTGGTGTCGCGCTTGAGCTCAATGACGATGCGCATGCCGCTGCGGTCGGATTCGTCGCGCAGGGCCGCAATGCCTTCGATGCGTTTGTCCCGCACCAGCTCGGCGATTTTTTCGATGAGGCGCGCTTTGTTTACCTGGTAGGGCAGCTCGGTGATGATCAGTTGTTCGCGACCGGAGGACTTGATTTCTTCGGTGGCGATTTTGGCGCGCATGATGATGATGCCGCGCCCTGTGGTGACGGAGCGGTAAATGCCCGAGCGGCCGCAGATGATGCCGCCGGTGGGGAAGTCGGGTCCCGGGATGATGCCCAGCAGCGCTTCGTCGGAGATTTCGGGGTCGCGCGCTAGGGCGATGACGCCGTCGATGACCTCGCCGAGGTTGTGGGGGGCGATGTTGGTGGCCATGCCCACGGCGATGCCGCCGGAACCGTTGACCAGCAAGTTGGGATAGGCCGCGGGCAGCACGGAGGGCTCGCGCAAGGAGCCGTCGTAGTTGTCGGCGAAGTTGACGGTGTTTTTTTCGATGTCGCCCAAGAGCTCGGTGGTGAGCCGGGCCATGCGCACTTCGGTGTACCGCATGGCCGCTGGTGGGTCGCCGTCGATGGAGCCGAAGTTGCCCTGGCCGTCCACCAGCATTTCGCGCATGGAGAAATCTTGTGCCATGCGCACCAAGGCGTCGTACACGGCGGAGTCCCCGTGAGGGTGGTACTTACCGATGACGTCACCCACGACGCGCGCCGATTTTTTGTAGGTGGCGTTCCAGGTGTTTTTGAGCTCGTGCATGGCAAACAAAATGCGGCGGTGCACGGGTTTGAGGCCGTCGCGAACATCGGGCAGGGCGCGTCCCACGATCACGCTCATGGCGTAATCGAGGTAGGAGTGCTTCATCTCTGTTTCGATGTTGATGCGGGATACGCCGGGCGGATCTGGTGGCAGGCCATCGCGCGCGTCGTCGTGTGACAGCGGTGCGGTTTCGCCTTGCGTTTCGTCTTGCGTTTCGTCTTGCGATTGCGTGATTTCGGTTTCGTTATCTTCGTGTTTGCTCATTGACGTTCATTTCCCAAGGTGAGTGTTTGAACAGTATATGGATAGACAAAGATGTCAATGCTTAAGCGCAGTTCTGCGGGGCTCGAATCCGCTGAAAAGAGCTTTGAATACAAGGGGTTTGCGAAAGATGGAGCGCGGTGAGAACCCCGGAGAAAACCCGGGGGCCGAGCCCCTTTAGCCCAGGACGACCACGACGGTGTTTTGCGCCTTGAGTTTGGCGGCGGGGATGGCGGTTCCGGGCAGGGATTCGCCGTTGAGGGTGAGGGAGGTGACGCCGCGGCACACGCCCGAGGGGTTTTTGACTTCGATGGCGATGTCGCAGTCGCGAAAACGGCGCTTGGCGGTAAAGCCGGGCCAGGTCGAGGGGATGCAGGGGTCGATGTGCAGGGCGTCGACGTCGGGACGGATGCCCAAAATGTGCTGTACGGCGCTGTAATAGGCCCACGCCGCGGCACCGGTCAGCCAGGAGACGCGCGTATTGCCCGCCCGAGGCGAGTAGGTGGAATAGGTGGTTTGCCCCTGGACATAGGGCTCTAGCTGGCGGATTTCGGCGCGATCATTGTATGCAGCGGGCATGGCAGCGCGGCAGTACTCGTAAGCGCGGTCGCCGTTGCCGAGGAGGCATTCGGCCATCACGCCCCAGCCCTGCGTGTGGTTGAAGATGCCGGCGTTTTCTTTGATGCCCGCGTTGTACACCACGGCGCTCATCACCTTGGAGGAGGTTTTGTGGAAGGGAGGCGCACAGAGCATGAGGCCGTAGGGGGTGGCGAGCTTTTGGTGGACGGTCTCCATGGCCTTGGCCGCCTGTTCGGGCGTCGCGGCGCCGCTGATAACCGACCACACCTGGGTGTTGAGATAGACTTGGCCCTCTTCGTAATCCTTGGTGCCGTACACCGTGCCGTCTTCGGCGATGGCCCAGATGAACCACTCGCCGTCCCAGCAGTGCTTTTGGATGGCCGCGTCGAGGATGTCGCGCTCTGCCAGTGCCCATTTTGCCTCTTCGGGGCGTTGCAGTTTTTCGGCGATGTCCGCGTAGACCGTAAAGCCATAGCGCAGTTGGAAGGCGACAAAGAGGCTTTCGCCGAAGTAGCCCAGGCGCAGGCAGTCGTTCCAGTCGGCGGAGAGACCACAGGGCAGGGCGTGTTTGCCCATGCGCTCCAGGTTGAATTCGAGGGCGCGGCGCAAGTGGCCGAACACGGTGTCCTCGCCTTTGTCTGCGTAGGGCAGGCGTTTGTTGTAAAAGTCGAAGTCGCCGGTTTCGCCGACAAGTGCCGGTACGGCGTTGAAGAACCACAGGCAGTCGTCGGAGCGGTATTCGCTGTCCGGCGGGGGTGCTTCGTGTCCCGGACGGTGCTCGAAGGGGCGGATGACGGGGATAGCGCCGCCGTTGGAGAGCTGTCCGGTGAGCATGAGCTCGAGGCGTTCGCGCGCGGCTTCGGGAATGGCAGCACTGATGGCGATGATGTCTTGCACGGAGTCGCGAAAGCCCAGGCCGTCTCGTTCGCCGTTGTACACCAGGCTGGCGGCGCGGGACCAAGCAAAGGTAATGAGGGCATTGTAGAGCCCCCATACATTAACAGTGGAGTTGAACGCGGCGTCCGGGGTTTCGACGACGAGGCTCTCGAGGCGGCTGTGCCAGCTTTGTTTCAGGCGCGCGAGTTCTTCATCGGCCTTGGCCAGGGTGCCGTACTGGGCCACGGTGGCCTTGCCGACAGTTCGCGCGTCGCCGATGCCCAGCATGATGGCCATTTCGCGGCTCTCACCGGGTTGCAGCACCACTTCGGCGTTCAGCACCCCACAGCTCGAATCGCCGTAGGCGTCGCTGTTGCTGCAGCGCCCTTCGATGACCGCCTTGGGGTTGTGGTAGCCGCCCCAAGTGCCCAAAAAGGCGTCGCGGCTGGTGTCGTAACCAGCGATATCAGCGCCGATGAGCGCCATCCAGGTGTGGCGGGCGTCTCCGTATACCAGCTCGTCGTTGCCCTCCTCGGTGAAGTTGTCCTGGACAGCGATGCGCAGCATGTTGTTTTCGAGGCGCCCGGAGGAGATGAAGAGGGAGTACTGCAGGTTGACTTGGTCTTGGTAGGTGTCCCACTGGTTGGCGAATTCGCAGTACGAGAACAGGGAAATGCGCCGCTCGCGATCGCTGTTGTTGGTGAGGCGGATTTTCCAGTATTCGAAGGTTTGGTCCAGCGGGACGAAGTAGGTCGTTTCGCTGGCGATGCCCGCATACGCAGAGGAGATGGTCGTGTAGGCGGTGCCGTGGCGGCATTCGTACTGGCATTCGGAGAGGGGTTTGCCCACCGGTTGCCAGGACGCCGACCAGTAGTCGCCGTTGTCTTGATCGCGCAGGTAGAAGTAGCGCCCGGGTTGATCGAGGGGAACCGCGTTGAAGCGCAGCCGCAAAAAGCGTCCCCGTGCCCCGGATTCGTAAAACCCGTAACCGCCAGCGTTGTGGGTGATGACCGCACCATAGCGCGTGGAACCCAGATAGTTGCTCCAGGATTGGGGGGTATCGGGGCGCGTGATGACATATTCTTTATTGGCATCGTCGAAATAACCGAATTTCATTGGTTGAGCCTCCTCATGTGACGAGAATGTGCGTCATGCGGATTGCTAACATGCCTTTTCTTTTCGTTACTTACAAGAAGAGATGCGCGCAAAATGATCTATTGCGCTCAGAAACGGGATTGTGCAGAATGTGGCAAATACAAATACGCGCAAAAACACCGGGTTAATCGGCATTTGTTAGACATAAAATGCAATTTTCGTTTGATGACCGGTGCGAAGGAAGGGGAGGCCGTGTACACCTGGCAAAACAGCTTTCAGATTAAAAAAATACGCCTGAGGTATATTTTGTGGGGCCTGGTGCTGGTCTTGGGAATGCTCTCCTGCCAAACCAAGGGCAAGGAGTGCACGCAGCTCAACGAAATGCTGCGGCGGCATGTATCCGATCTCGGCGCGGCCCACGGGGCATTGATGAGCATCGATCAAACCGTGGTGGCATTCGGTGCCGATAAGGGCGCCAGCACCGCGTCGGTCGTCTTGGAGCAATTGGCAAAGCTGTCGCTGACATCCGGCGACGTGCAGCCGGTGGCCACCGATGTGCAGCGCACGCTCACCGATTTGTACGACGTGTTTGCCGCTGTGCAAGCCGATCTAAAGGCGCGGGATGCCGCCCGTGCCGCCGCTGCCACCGCCGGACAAGAACACGCGGGATCGATGGTGCGCCTGCGCGACGCCTGCCGCAACACCCCCAAAATTGAAGCCGAATGCGAAACAATCGGCCAGCAGCTCAAGCGCTTTCCCCCGGACACCGCTGCGGCGCCCGCGCTTTTTCACCAACAGCTCGAAGCGCTCAAAAACGCCGATATCTCCGTTGAACCCCTCGCGACCATCATGACAGCGCACGTGCGCATCCTCGAAAAACTGGGCCCGCAACTCATCGACGCCCACCAGGCCGAGGTGCGCCTCTCCGAACACCGCAAGCGCTCTTCGACGGTGTGGACCGCATTTGAAAACAGCATGGACCGGCTGACCGATATCTGCGGCCTCGACTGATCCCGCCGCAAAGGCTCCCACCGCAAACGCTCCTGGCGCAAATCCCCCACGAGATTTCACGGTATTGTCCGCGGTTCAAAAGGCCTGTGTGACGCCAAAAACCCAGCGGACGGGCGCGCGATGATGTCGCTTGTCGCCGTTTTCGGTTGCGACGACGAAGCTGCGATCATGGGGCCAGAAGGGCACGGCGACGTCCACGGCCATCAAGTACGGCAGGGCGCCAAACAGCAGCCAGTGCAGGCGTAGGCCATACCCCGCTTCAGCGAAGATGCGATCGCTGGCGAAGAGTCCCGCGTAATCTGTGGGGTGGCTGGCGGTGCCCGCAGCGGCAAACGCGACGCCTTGCAAGCGGTCGAGGCGGGTGCGTAGGGGCATGGAGATGGCGGTGCGGGAGAGGAGCGTGTGGCGGTATTCGAGGACGGCAAAGGCAGCGGCGCGGCCGTAAATTTCGTGGACATCAAAACCGCGCAGGGCGGCGCGATGCGACAAAGTGATCAAGCTGGCGTGGGGCACGGTTCCGGTGAGGGCGTCGATGCCCGCGGTGGCGGCCAGTGTGTGTCCGATGGCGGGGCTGATGACGCGCGCAAAGCGCAGCGAGGTTTGACCGTACAGGACGCGCTGTCCGTCGTCGAAGCGCCCGGCCCCCCACCCGAGCCAGGCGTGGATGGCGCGGCCTTTTTGGGGGTCGAAAAAGTACTGGCGGGTGTTGGTGCCCGCCGCAACGCCCCAGGTGGTCACCCAAGCGCCGGGTGAGGGATGGAGCGCGCCGATGTCGCCGGCGTCTACCGGTCGGTGGTAGCGCAAGGAGAGCTCGGGACCCGCCCAGGCGGTCTTGTCGTTGAGGGTGGACTTGGCGCCGAAGTAGCGCAGATAGCTGAGGTTGCCGCCGATGGTGCGCGGCGAGTAGGTAGCGGACAAATGCCAGGCTTGTGCGATGTCGTACTTGCGCCGCAGCGCGAAGGCCACGTCGATGGTGGGGTCCAGTGCGACGCTGTCGAACCACAGCAAGAGGCGCGTCAGGAGCGGTGGCCGCAGGGGCAATGCGGTGTCGTTGTCGGCGCGCGGATGCCCACTCGTCAAGCTTGGGGTTTCGTGCAATCGCTCGTTGGGATCGAGCACGGCGCGGCGCAAGGGCCCCGGGGAGATCCACGTTACGGTGCCGCGTTGGCCTTCGCCCGCCCACTGCAATTCCGTCTGTGCCCCGGTTTTGTCGATTAGGCGCACGGTGACCGGTTCGGCGATGTCGTCGCCGAGGCGCTCCACGGTGATGCGGTGGAGAAAGCCCTCGTTCGGCTGCGGTGTCTGCGCGGTCTCGGCAATGCGATAGGCCACCACGGGATGCGGGCCAAACCACTGGGCGCGAAATGTTTTGCGAAAGTCACCCAGGGCACCATCCAGCGTTTCTGCGCACGAGACTTTTGCGGCCAAGCACAGGCCCAGGCCGTTGACCACCGCTTCGTCGCCCAAAATGTCCTCGTACTTGGCGGCGATGCGCCGTCCGTTTGGCAGGGTGTTCATGAAGCGGTTGACCGCATCGCGTAGCGGATCTGGCACTTCGCGCTGGTGGCTGTAGGTTCCCTCAAACGGGATTTGCGGCGCGTAGAGCAAGCTATCGACAAAGGGCACAAAGGCGGCAAATCCCAGGGTGCGCTGCAGGGAGTGAATCGGCTGTTGCGACTTTTTCAGGTGTTGTCGCAGGGCCACATCGGCGATCACCTCGGCAAAGAGCGCGGCATCCACGGGGGATTCGGTGCGGCGCAGCGCGGGATACACGAGGGCGGTCAGCAGCTCCGTTGCGAGGGCGGCATCATGTCGCCGCAGGAGCGGTTCGAAAGGGGCCAATTGATAGAGGTGGTCGGACACCAACAGCACGTCGCCGCTGCGTTGGACGAGGCGATCGCGCAACGGGGCTTCGACAATGGTCAGCGATCGCGGCAAGGGCAAGGTGGGGGCTAAGTCGCGCAGGGCGTCCACAGCGCTGTGCAGGGTCGTGCGTATGCGGGTCAAGCGATCGGTGCGGCCGATGTTGCGCACCCCATGGGACGGCGATGCCACATCCGGGGCGCGGCGGGTTGTTTCCGGCGCGGGCTCGTCGGGGTTGGGTTCGCGTGGTAAATGGGTCGCGCTGAAAAACGCCCAACGAATGCCCGCGGTTGTCTCGGTGTGCCGGTGGCCGCGAGAGGAAGTTGCGAGCAGCAGTTCATCGATGTCGGTGAACTGTGCGGCGAGGGTTTGGGGGTTCGCCTGGGCCTCGTGAATGATGTCGACCAAGAGCCCCGCAGTCTTGGGGGGGAGCCGAACAGAGACCTGGGCGTCGATGGGTGCCGGCGGCAGCGCGGTGGCACGCCCGGTGAGGTCGGTCAGAGGGCGCGGATACCAGCCGTCCGCCAGGGTCACCGCACCGCGAAAGCGGCCGAAGCGCGCGCGACGCACGGGGATCTCGGTGGTGAAGTGCAAGGTGATCTCGGCTTGGGCACCGGGCGCCAGGGGGTCGGCGAGGGGTACGTAGACAATCATGCGTTCGGCGTTGCGGGGCGTGCCCGGTACCGGCATGGCATCGTAGCGCAACCCCGGAGATGGCGTGTCGCGTTGTTCGCCGTTGTCGAAGTCCGTGATGTCCATGCGGCCGCGGCTGTTGCCCTGCGGGTAGATCCACGGGGCTTCGCAGTCGGCGAGGCCAGCGCCAGGGTGGGCCAAGCGGTTGGGGTAGAGCCAAAAGGGGAGCTGGTGCAGGGTGGTGCCGGTGTCGTTGGTGATGGTCCATTGGGCGGTGCCGCGCAGGTGTTTTTGCGCTTTGTCAAAGGCGGCGTCCAGGACGACAGTGTTGCGCACAGGGGGTGTGGCCTGCGCTCCGGATGGCGACGCGAACAGCCATAAAGCGAGCACCACTAGCCATGGGCCGCCTCTGCGCCAGTGCCACACATGCCGCATGGGATTACTTGAATTTTCGCCCTTGGGTACGCCACCCAGTGCGCGGCGACAACACCGGATTGATGCGCGACAGGGTCTCGACTTGCTCCACCACGACGAAGCAATCGGGGTCCAGCTCGTTGGCCATGGCCACGACGCCTTGCACATCCTTGCGCTGGGTCTTGATGAACAGATGGGAGATTTTGCCTTCCTGCCCGCGGGCTTCGAACTCCGTGACCGGGAATCCATTTTGTCTCAAGTGCTTCGCGATTTGCTCGCCTTTGCGCGTAAAGAGCATCACAACGCGTTCGCCAATGGCCAGCCGCCGCTCTATTTTGATGCCCACGGCAGTCCCGGTGGCAAACCCAGAGGCGTAAAAAAGGGCGTACAAGGGGGTGTCTCGGACGGAATCGATGATTTGTGAGATAACGGCGATCCAGATGAGGACCTCGAAAAAGCCGAGGAACCAAGAGCGCACCGTGTCGCCGCGCACCATGGAAAGAGTGCGCAGGGTTCCCAGCGAGACGTCGGCGATGCGGGCGAAAAAAATAATGAAGCAATTGATGATGACGGATTCAACCATAGGCCTGCTTATAACATCAAAGCGCGTATCAAACGAGTAAGCGATAGCCCTGTCCGTACACTGTGAGGATGTGTTTGGGGTTGGCCGGATTTTTTTCGATAACGCGGCGCAGTTTGAGGATGAAGTTGTCGACTGTGCGGTTGGTGGGGGACGCATCCTCGCCCCAGACAGCGTCGAGAATTTCGTCGCGGGTGACGAGTTCGCCGCGGCGGTCGTCCAGCACGGTTAGGATGGCGGTGGCGTAAAATCCCAGGGTGATGGTTTTGGTGCCCCGGATGGTGGCGGTGTGGTTTTGCACATTCACCGTGACATCGCCCACGGTGATGAAACGCTGTTTCTTTTTGTGGCTCGCCTCGGCGCGTCGCAAAATGGCCCGCACCCGGGCGAGCAATTCCCCCACGGAGAACGGCTTGGTGACATAGTCGTCGGCACCGGCTTCCAGCCCGCGGATGATGTCGCTCTCTTGCGCGCGTGCCGACAAAATGAGGATGGGCGTGAAGTGATCTTTTTTGCGGATTTCTTCGCAGACTTGAAAGCCGTTGATGTCGGGCAGCATGAGGTCGAGGACGATGAGGTCGGGTTCGAAATGTTCGGCTTTGGCCACCCCGGCCCAGCCGGTTTCGGCGGACTCTACGGCGTGACCTTCGAATTCGAGCGCGTCTTTGAGTCCCAAAATGAGATCGCGTTCGTCTTCAATAATAAGGATGCGTTTTTTTGGCTCCATGGCGTTGCCTTGATTTTTATCAGAATTCAAAAGGCCGGTAAAGTTGGCCTTGTGGCATCGCGCATCGGCAGCAGCGGGCGCGGTTTGTTCTGGCGGTTTATCTGCCGGATTTACGGTAAGGGAATAGACGAAAGACGATGTTTTAGATTATAGTGCCCGAAACGCAGCCGACAGGAGCGGCGAAAATGCCGTTGTGGAAACCCGCTGCCATATAAAATTTCATGACTGCAACCATATCATTTAAAAAAGCCAGCCGAGGATTGTACTCCGGAAAAGTGATGGCCGGTCGCTTTGAAACCGGCAACTTGCTGTGCCAAGATTCTTTTGGGGGCTATTACGAATGCACCGATAAAGAAACGGGCCAGGCGCTGTTTGTCCGCATTTTCGGTTCCACGGTGGTGCTGGGTTCCACGGTGGCGTTGCCCGACCATCCGTGTTTGACACCGCTGGAGTTCGTCGCCGATCCCGGCGCCATTCCGCGTTTTGCGGTATTTCATTTCCCCGAAGTGGTGCGCTTGGTGAGCCTCCGGGAATGGATGCAAAAAAACCGACGCCCTCCCATCGACAAAATGGTCGCAATTCTCACCCCGCTGCTGCAGGGGCTTCACGCCATGCACGTCGCAGGACAGCCCTGGGGGCAGGTGATGCCCGAGATGATCGCCGTGGGCGAGACCGCCGAAAACAAGTTGCAGGCACGGTTGTTGACCGTTCCGCTAGATGACGCCAGCCGAGTGCCTGCGCGCGATTATTACCGCGCCCCCGAACAACTGGGCGCCACGCCAGCGCTGTCCCCCCAATCCGATCAGTGGGCCGTGGGCATCATTATGTACGAGATGCTTTACGGTCGCCGCGCCTTTGTCGGCCGCAACAACGATGAAGTCGTGCAAAAAATTATCCAGGCGCAACCCGATTTTCCGGTGTTGACCGGTTATCCCCCCGAAGTTGTGGCGTTTGTTCGGCGCGCGCTCACAGGGGATCCCGCTGCGCGCTGGCCCTCTGTCGAGGCGGCGGCAACCGAAATGCAACAATGGGCAGCCGCAGGAGATGCCAAGGCCGCTCCGCAGACATCTGCAGCGGCACCCGCAACAGCGCCCGCCACCAAAGCGGCAACGCCAACAGCGGCCACACCGCAAGCCCAGGCATCTCCCCCTATGGTAGATGTTGCATCGGCATCGGCACCAGCGTCTGCGGCTTCCGCCACCCCAGCACAACCCGCAGCCGTTCCCGCCACCGCCAAGACGGTATTTGGTGCGCCAGCGGTATTGCCCCCGGCCGCACCGGCACAAGCGCCCCCGGCCGCACCGGCACAAGCCCCCCCGGCAACAACGCCTCCGGCCCCCCCGGCAACAACGCCTCCGGCCGCACCGACACAAGCCCCTCCGGCCACCCCGGTAACGCCGCCGCCGCCGCCCCCAATTGAGCGAGTTGAGGTGACATCTTCCCTGGCGCCAGCATCCGATCCCCTGTTTGCCGACTTGCACACCACCGAGATCTCGCTGCAAACCATTGACAGCGCAGCCGCCGCGGGCGCCGATTCCGCAGCGCGGCATTCCACCACGGTGAACATCGACACCGATGATCTCGAGTCGGTGTCCATGACGTCTCCACCGGGCCCTCCCCCACCACCGGTGGGCAGCGCTCCGACCACCACCAAGACATTTTCTCCCAAGCTATTAATTGCTGGCATCCTCGGGCTGTTGTTGTGGAGCGCCCTGGCCATCGGCGTTTATCGCTGCGCCACCGGAAAGCCCGACGACACCGACGTAACCCCTGCTGGAGAATCCACGCCTTTGCCTGACGGGGATGCTCCAACGACACCGACCCCCGCGCCGCAAGACAGCGCCAAGGTCGATACTGCCGCGGCATCCGAGGCATCCGATTCGGTGGCAACATCCGACTCGGCGGGCGATTCCGACACCGAGCCAAAATCTGCCCGAGATACCGAAACGACCGCACCGGAAGATACGGCCGAGACACTCCCCGCCTCCGAAGAGGTGCCAACGCCCCCGGCGCCCGAGCCCAAAGTGGAAAAGCCCGTTGCGGCACCCAAACCCGCACCGGTAAAGGCACCAGCCGCCAAGCCCAAGGCGCCTGTCAAAAAGAAACCCCGCGGTCTGGCTGACAACCCATTTGGCAACTGAGGATGTATATGAAACGCCTATTTATGATTTTGTTTGTTTTATCCGTGGCAGGCACCGCCTTGGCACAGGGCAACAAGTGTCCAACGGTACCGGCCAATGAAGCAGCGGCGCAAAAACGCGCAGGCCGCTACTTCAGCGAGGCACAATCCATGGTGGAGCGCGGCCGAAGGGCCGAAGCTGTCGAGCGTTTTTTGTGCTCGTTGAAGATGACCCCACATCCCAACACCGTGTTTAACATTCAAACGCTGGCCGAAGAGGTGGAGGACAAAGACACAATTTTGCCCACCATGCGCGCGTTTCGCGACGAAAACCCCGGCAACAGCGCCACGCCCGAAATCGCAGATATGATCGCGAAGCTCGAGCACAATTTGCCCCTGGATGGACCGACCCCCGACGAAATTGCCAAACAAGAGGCCGAGGCCCAGCGAGCTGAGCAAGAGCGCCTCGCGGCATTGGCGGCGGCCCAGGAACAATCCATGTCCGACGACATGAATGTGTTGCAACGCGAACGCGAGGCCCGCCAAGCGCAAGAGGAAAAAGCGCGAAAATACAAGGTTGCGGGCATTACCCTGCTCGGAGTGAGCGCGGCGCCGCTGGCCCTGGGGGTTACGTTTACCATCATGGCCAAATCCGCCCAGAACGACGCGCAAGACGCCACCTCCTGGGACGACTTTCAGTATTACGACGAGCGCAGCATGCGCTTTGCTTCGGGCGCCAGCGTGGGGTACCTATTGACCGCTGGCTTGCTGGTTCCGGGCGTCGTGTTGTTGGTCAAATCCAAAAAAATGCGACAGCAAAAAGACGCCCCGCCAGCGCATCATTTCGATATGTCTTTCAACGTAGCCCCCAACGGTTTTGTGGTGGGCGGAACATTTTGAGGTTGTCATGTTGAATCGATGGGTCACCTGCATTCTTTTTGGTTTGTTCGTGGCGGCTTGTGACTCCGATCCCCCAGAGGGGAAAATGGAGTGTACAGATGCGGCGACAGATTGTCCGCCGGAGTGGATTTGCCATATCGATGGCCTCTGCTATTCGGATCTCAGCGCGGCGACCGGCGAAAAGGCCAAGCCCGATACCCAAACCACCCTACCGGTTTCCTCCGATAGCGATCCGAGAGACGCCGGCACCAACAACGCCGACGACAACGAAATCGGCGGCAATATCAGCGATCGGCCGGTCCGCGGTCCCACCACGCTATAGCGCCTACCTGCGGGCGCAGCACCGGATGTGCGCGCACTATGAAAAAAATGCATAGCTGCGCATCAGTTCCTGACATAGATGTCATTGACGCGCGCGCTTCTTGCGTGAAGCGCTCAGATGCGGGTTTTTTGCCCTGCGTTAACAAGAAGGATTTTTGACGTAAAATCAGTGGGTTGCCCCGTTTTCAAACACAACCGCAAAAAGTGGCACCGCGATTGCAATAGGCATAGTGCAGAGCGCGCACTTACTTCGCAATAACGCGCGCTCCACTTGATAATCAGCGGCTTTATTTGGATGTCTTAATTTCTTAACGTTTGTGCTTATTTGGATTGCTTGTTTGGGCTCCTCTTACCTGCTGGTTCTCTTCTCTTGCCCGGCCCGTCATCAACCGCCCTTGATGACGGGCCATTTTATTTTATATCCGCAAATTCCCCGAAAACAGGTTTTGTGTATGGCGCGCGTCTTGTTTGGTTTCTCTTTACAAAAATAGGCGGGCTTCGCTAGGATGAGCGCCACGTAGACACCACACCTTTAAGGAGGCCGTCATGTCCGGCATTCTTCCTGAAATTGCCCTTACTTTCGACGATGTTTTGCTGACACCGAGCTACAGCGAGGTCATGCCTGGACAGGTTGATCTCAGCACGCGCCTGACCCGCAAGTTGTCGCTGCGCATCCCCTTGCTCAGCGCTGCCATGGACACGGTGACCGAGGCCCAAACCGCCATCACCATGGCGCAGCTCGGTGGCATCGGCGTCATTCACAAAAACATGACACCCGAAGCCCAGGCCGCAGAAGTGCGCAAGGTGAAAAAGGCGGAGAGCGGTATGATCACCGATCCCCTCACCGTGACGCCCGAGCAAACCCTGTCCGATGTCCTGGCCTTGATGAAGGACAACCAAATTTCGGGTTTGCCCGTGTTGCAACCGGGCAGTCGAAAAGTCGTGGGCATTGTCACCAACCGAGATGTGCGCTTTGCCACCAACACCGCCATGCGCGTCGGCGAGTTGATGACCCGCGAATTGGTCACGGCCCGCGAACACCTCCCCGCCGAAGAGTGCAAAAAACTGCTCCACCGGCACCGCATTGAAAAACTGCTGATCGTCGACGATGCCATGGACCTCATCGGCTTGGTCACCATACGCGACCTGCAAAAGAAAGAAGAATTCCCCAACGCCGTGAAAGATGCCTCCGGTCGCCTGTTGGTGGCCGCTGCCCTGGGCGTCGTCGAAGAAGACCGCCAGCAGCGCGCCGCGTTGTTGGTGGAGCAGGGCGTCGACGTACTGTTGATCGATACGGCCCACGGACACAGCCGCGCGGTGCTCGAAGCCGTTGCGCGCACCAAAAAAGAGTTCCCCGACGTGCAATTGATCGGCGGCAACGTCGCCACCGCCGATGCGGTCAAAGCCCTGGTCGACGCAGGTGTCGACGGTGTGAAAGTAGGCATCGGGCCCGGCTCCATTTGCACGACGCGCATCGTGGCTGGGGTGGGTGTGCCACAGGTCACCGCCATCATGCAGTGCGCCGACGAAGCCCGGAAGCACGGCGTCCCCATTATCGCGGACGGCGGCGTAAAGTTTTCGGGCGACCTGGTGAAGGCCATTGCGGCGGGCGCCGAAACCGTAATGCTCGGCGGCGTCTTTGCCGGCACCGACGAATCTCCGGGCGACATGGTGTTTTACCAGGGACGCAGCTACAAAACCTATCGCGGCATGGGCTCCATCGGCGCCATGCGGCAGGGCAGCCGCGATCGCTATTTTCAGGTCGAATCCGAAGACCGCAAGTTGGTGCCCGAGGGCATTGAAGGGCGCGTCCCCTACCGCGGCCCCTTGGCCACCATCGTGTTTCAATTGCTCGGGGGGTTGCGCTCCGGCATGGGCTACACGGGATCTCACAACATCCCCACGCTCAATACCCGGCGCAATCTGTTTGTGCGTTCCACGCCCCAGGGGCTGCGCGAGAGTCACGTCCACGACGTCATCATCACCGAGGAAGCGCCAAATTACCGGATGGAACCCTGACGGGCATGTTGATGTACCGCCTGCCTTTCGCTGCCCTGGCCCTGGCCTTTTTGCTCGGGGCATGCGGTGCGGCCACGCCTCGGGGAGACACCACGCCCCGGGGAGCTGTGCGCTTCACCTGCGAACAAGAAACGGCATGGCTCGAAATCAATGCGCAGCGCCTGGGCCCCATCGGCATGTTTCACGAGCACGGCGTGTTGTTGCCAGCGGGAGAACACCGCATCTTGGTGCGTCATGACGGCTTTTTCGATCACTATCAGCTCTTGACGGTGGTGCCTGACACGGTGCAGATGGTGTCCATCGAATTGCGCGCCATTCCCGATTAGGTGAGCATATGGAGCCCAACACCATTCAAATTTTAAAGCGCTGGGGCATCGGCTTTTTGGGCCTTGTCGCCTTCCTCGCCCTGGTGTCGCAGCTACAGCGCTTGGCCACGCTGTTGATCCTGTCTTTCCTGATTTCGTACCTGCTCAATCCCGTGGTGACGCGTCTGTCGTCGACGCGCTTTATCGGCCGCACCGTGGCCACCATTATCACCATTGTGGCGCTGCTCTTGCTGATCTTCGGCATCGTGCTTTTCGTAACGCCAGCGCTCATCGATGAGTTGCGCACCTTCTTCGATCATCTGCCGGCCCTGGTCGACCGCTTGAGCGATCGGGCCATTCCGTGGCTCGAGCAAAAGCTCGACATTGAAATCAAAGTGACGGGAAATTGGGACGAGCTGTTTCAGCAAATCCTGGTGCAGTTTAGCAAGCAGGGACACCAGGCGCTGGAACCCGCTAGCCGCTTGGCCGAGTTCGTGTTCAACGCCACGTTCTCGGCGCTGTTTTTCTTTTTGGGATCGCTCATGTTCCCGGTCTTTTTGTTCTTTTTGCTCAAAGATTACCCGGCCATCCTCGCCGTTACAGAGCGCTTAATTCCGCGCAAGTACCGCCGGGTGACCAACACGCTGGCCACAGACGTAGACACCAGCCTGTCGGCCTTCTTCCACGGTCAGTTCATGGTGATGATTGTGTTGGGCGTCTTGTATGCCACGGGATACTGGATTGTGGGCATCCCGATGGCCTTAACCGTGGGCTTGTTGACGGGATTGCTGTGCTTCATTCCCTATGTCGGCGCCGCCACGGGATTTGTGCTGGCGTTGTCGCTGTCCTTGCTGCAGCTCAAGGGCTGGACGCCGGTGCTCGGCGTGGTGATTGTCTTCGGATCGGTGCAGGCGCTGGACGCGGTATTTGTCACGCCCAAAATTCTCGGCAAACAGCTCGGCTTGCGGCCGCTGTGGATCATCTTGGCCCTGATGGCGGGCGGCGAAATGTTTGGCTTTCTCGGCGTCTTGTTGGCGGTGCCCACCACGGCGGTGGTCAAGGTGTTGGTGTTGTTTAGCCTGGAGCGCTACCGCGAGAGCGCGCTGTACCGCGGCGATGGTCCGCCCACCATTCCCCCTGGGGAAGTCAAAGCACCATCCCCCGACACGGCGTCACCAGCCCAACCGTCCTCTACGCCAACTGCGCCCTCCGATTCATGAGTCCACTCCCCCCTCGTCCCTCAACGGCAACTCTGGGCTTTCGCATCTCGTCTTCCTTTTGGGCGGCCGTGGTGGCGGCGGGGATATATGGCGCCGTTGAAGCCCTGTTGCGCGGCGATGGCGAAACCCTGTGGTGGACCGTATCTTACAACGCGGGACTGATGTCGTTGGTGGCGGTGCCCGTGGCCGTCGTTGTGCTTGCAGGGCTGCGTTTGTTGCTGGGCCCTTTGGGCTGGTCACCGCGGCAGTGGTTTGCGGCGTTGCGCGACAGCACCGAGGTCTCGCGCCGATCGCTCTTGTCATACGCACTGCTCGGGCCAGTGATCGCCGGGGGATGGTTCGCGTTCACCTATCACGTCGTGCGCGTGGCCATGGGCAAGTTCGTTCACATGGGATTGGCGGCGTTGCTGTGCACGGCGGGCACGTTGCTCGTCGCTGTCTTGGGGGTCTTGCTGTTGCGGCGGTCGTGCCCATGGTTGGCATCGCGCTGGCCGGCGCGCTGGGTGCGGGAGCGATTTGTGCCCGTCTTCTTCGGCTTGCTGGCGCTGCATTTGTTTCTTTTGGGGCTCTCCATTGCACTGTCGTCCGAAGCGGGAGAGGGGCTTTGGGGCTTTTGGGGGCTGCTCAAGCGCGAAGCCCTGGACCTCTCGTTTTTATGGCCGCTGCTGTGGATGGTCGCGGCGATCCTTCTGGGTCTGTGCGTACCCGCGCCCACGCCCAAGTGGCAGGTGGCTCGGTTGTCGCTGTTGCTCGTCGTTGGCATTTGCGTCGGCGGTTTTGTGCGCGCGATAACGGGGCTCAACCATTGCGCGCCTTGCACGGTGCAATTGGAAACCCAAACCGCCATAACGCACCGAACGCTGTCGTTGTTGCGGCGCACGTTCGACGCCGATGGCGACGGGTTCTCACCGTATTTTGGCGGCGGTGATTGCGACGACACCCGCGCAGACGTCCACCCGGGGGCCATCGATATCCCCGGAGATGGCATCGACCAAGACTGCTCCGGCGCCGATGCCGTGCAGCGGGCCACTGTCGAACGCGCGACCGAAGCGCCCGTCCCCGCGGTCAGCGATCATCCGGCCCTAGACCCCGCGTTGTCGTTGCTGTTCATTTCGGTGGACGCGCTGCGCCACGATTTGGGCTTTACCGGCTATGCGCGCAACATCAGCCCCAACATCGATGCATTGGCCCAGGAGGGCGTCGTGTTCACCCACGCCTGGTCGCTGTCGTCTTTTACCGGACGCGCCATCGGGCCCATGCTCATCGGCCGCTATCCCACCGAAACGTTTTGCAACGCCTCTCACCTGTCGCGCTACAGCGACAAAAATCGCCTGCTGGCCGAGATGCTGCACGATGCGGGATTGCAGACGGGCAGCGTGCAGGCGCATCCGTATTTTGCGCGCTCGGGGCTGCAACAGGGCTTTGACCGCTTCGAGATTGTGGCGGGGCGGGGCGGCGACGAGCCCGACTTGCGCATCACCGGTGATCAGAGCACGGCTGCGGCAGTGCGTTGGCTCAACGACGACACCTTCACCGCCGGGCGATTCTTTCTCTGGGTGCATTACATGGATCCGCACAAGGAATACCTGGCGCACAAAGAGTTTTCGGTGTTTGGCAGTGACAGCCGCGCGCGATACGACGGAGAGGTGGCCTTCACCGACGCCCAAATCGGCGAGCTTCTCGCTGCGCTTTCGGCCCGTGGCTTGCGCGATCGTACCGCTGTGATGTTGACGGCCGATCACGGTGAGGCCTTTGGCGAGCACAACATCCGATTTCACGGCCGCGCGCTCTGGGACGAAATTATGCGGGTGCCCTGGATCTTTCGCGTCCCCGGATTGGCGCCCCAACGCATCGCCACGCCGGTGGGACACATCGATCTGGTGCCCACGGTGCTCGACCTGCTCTCGCTGCCCGCCGAACCCCAACTGCGGGGCAAGAGCCTGCTGCCCATTATGCGCCAAGGGAGCGGCACGCCCGATCCCATTTACATCGAGCAGCCCGAGGGCGAATACATGCCGCCGATGAACGCGCTGATCGCGTGGCCTTACAAACTGATCCACACCATCACTGGCAACCGCTTTCAATTGTTTCACCTCGGCGATGATCCCGGCGAGCAAACCGACTTGTCGCGCACCCACCCCGACGTCCTGGAAGACATGAAAGCGCAGTACAACCATCAGCGCGCTGCGATCGAGTACACGGCAGAGCGCTACCAACGGCGTTAGCGCCCCACCTGTGCGACAGCGCTACTTCGAAGGGTGTTGTTGCTGTTGCTGCAGGGTTTGAAAAATGCGCAAAATTTTGGGCGACGTGGTGATGGGCGACAGCTCCATGCCCGGCTGGATTTTGAGGGCTTCGTTTAAGGCGCTGCGCACCATGTCCATTTCGTCGAAGGCCGCGTAGGAAAACGCCAGGTAGCGGTAGATGCCCACCTTTTGCGGGTTGGCGAGGCGCCCGGTACCGAGGAGCTGCTGGGCGATGGCGATGGCCTCGATATACTTGCCCGATTCGTAGGCAGCGCGGATTTTGGCGATGCGTTGCGTGGCTTCCTGCTGCAAGAGGCGGTCTTGTTCGCTGGCCTCGATGTCTTGCTTTTGGTCGATGGCCTCGCGCGCCTCAGGGGTGAATTCGATGTTGAGCAGCGGCACCAGCAAGGCGTCTCCGGCACCGTACTTCTTTTTGCGGCGCAGGTTGTAGTCCTGTAGCCACTCCTCGGTAAAGGCCGGTCCGAGAAACATTTTGGCCACGCTCTTGAGGGTTTCGTTGGGCGCCAAGATGTATAGGAGTTGGTAGGGCACTTTGATGATGCGCCCCGCATCGAGCAGGCTGTCGGGATGGCTGCCGTTGAGCTCGGCCAAGAACTTTCCGCGGCGCGTGGTGCCCAGGTATTGCGCGGCGATGCCGTACCAGTCTTCGCCGGCCTTGGCGCGGTGGTAAATGACGCCGGGAACATTGACGTGCTCGCCGTTCATCAGCGAGCCATCATCGGGGTGCATGAAGCCGTTGGCGGCGCGGATGACCATGTCTTTGTCGGGTGTGCCGTAGTAGTAGCGCGCGAGCATTTGGAGGGTTTCGTCGGTCTTGGCCACGTGGGTGTGGGCGTTCAGTTGGAGAGAAACAATGCCCAACAGGACTGCGATGAATAACGTTTGCCACCGGTGCCGCATCATGGGGACGCCTCCTGTGCGGCGCGATTTTCGAGGGTTTCGACGAGGAATGTGGTTTTGCCTTTTTCGATGTCGATTTCGCGTTTTTTTGTGTCGAAGTAGGGGTTGATGAATTCGACGATGTGGCGTCCCGGAGAGAGCACGATGGGCGTGGCGGTTGGGGTGAGCGCTACGTCGCGTTGGTCGATGACGACGCGCGCCCAAGGGTTGACCACCACTTTGAGATAACCGACTTCATCGGGATTGAGCTGGGTTGTGCTGGCGGTCTCTGCGAGGTTGGGGTCCTCGGCTGTCAGTTGGATGGTGAGGCCCGCCAGGAGGAACAGGGCCAGCGTGGCCGCAATGAAGAGGCCGATGCCCTGGATGACGCGGCGGTCTTCGCGCACGGCTTTTTGTCCTTCGCGTACGGCGTCGGTGGTGAGGATGCCGCTGGCCTCGTCTTCGGAGATGACGCTGTGCTCCTGCAGGTAGCGCACGAGGTAGGCGTTGTAGTTGATGCCGACGCGGGTGGCGAGGAAGTCTTCTAGGTCGTGGATGAAGGCCTGCATGGAGGAGTAGCGATCGGCGGTTTGCTTTTCGAGGCAGTGGCCGACGATGTGCTCCAACATGCGGGGAACGCGCGGGTTGAGTTTGCGGACGGGCACGTAGCGCTCGAGGCGGATTTTTTGCAACACCGAGCTTTTTTTGTCTTCGATGAAGGGCTTTTTCCCGGTGAGCATTTGGTAAAAGACCACGCCGAGGGACCAGACGTCGGTGCGGCCGTCGAGCTTTTCGCCCAGGATTTGTTCGGGCGACATATAGGAAGGGGTGCCGAGTCCGGTGCCGGTTTCGGTTAAATCCGACAGAGACTCGTCGCGGGCGATGCCGAAATCCATGAGCTTCACGTCGCCGCGTTTGGAGACCATGACGTTGGCGGGTTTGATGTCGCGGTGGATGATGCCGCGGAAATGGGCGTGGTTGAGGGCGCGGGCCACTTGTAGGGCGATAATGGCCGCCACCTCGACCGGGACGCTGGTGAAATTGTCGAGCAAATCGTAAAGATCGATGCCTTCGACATACTCCATCACGATGAACATCGTGCCGGAATACTTAATAAAATCATAAACGTTGATGATGTTTTCTTGTTGCAAGGAGGCCATGAATTTGGCCTCGCGTTCGAAGCGCTCCGAAAATTGTGGTTCGATGGCGATGGATGTTTTGAGGGCCTTGATGGCCACGACGCGCCCCAGGGGCTCCTGGATCGCCTTGTAGACGACCGCCATGCCGCCCGCGCCGACCTCTTCGACAATTCGACAATTTCCGATTCTTTCGAGCATTTTGGTCAGTTCACTCTGGGTACATTTAGCGAATCATGGGGTATTTTTGCAGATAAGCGGCATTCCGTAAAGCCGAAGGACGCAGAACGGGGATCGGCGGCCCGGGAAAGAAGGGCTTCTTGGGGAACCCAAGAGGTGCGCAGGGCTATAAGCAGTTGTGAAACAAACGAGAAAATGTAATAAAGCAGCTTCGTAAGAAACGGATCGCGCTTGGGCGAACGCTGCCACCCACAGCATCGGAGGTAGAACAATGCAGATCATTGTCGTCATTGTGGTCATCGCATTGGTTTTAATCGGGCTTTTTGTTTTCAAAAGAAAAGCGCCGTCTCAATTGTCTCCCGGGGCACCCGGTTCCCCCGAAAAGCCAGCGGAGGATGACACCCCACCAGCGGGAGACACCGCCACAGAAACCGGTGGCGAAACAGAGGCCGCCGAGCAGGTCGAGGCAACCGAAGCCGCCGATGGGGCAGACGCGACCGATGCTGTCGAGGAGCCGGCTCCCGAGGAGCCCGTGGCCGAGGGCGTCCGCTTGGACGAAGCCGCTGAGACCGCTGCTGCCGATAGCTTGCGCGAAGCGCGCCGCGATCGAAAACTGCAAAAGCTGCGCCAGGGATTGGCGAAGACGCGCGGCGGATTTATCGACAAAATTGCCGGTGTTTTTAAAGAAAAGAAGGAAATTGACGCCGACCTGTTGAACGAACTCGAAGAAGTTTTGATCACAGCGGATATCGGCGCTGGCACAACCGAGTGGTTGATTTCGATTTTGAAAGGTGCCCTCGACAAAGACGAACTGAAATCACCCGATGCGGTGTGGGAGCTGCTGCGCGCTGAGATTCAGCATGCGTTAACGGTCGAAGCCCCCGCGTGGGATCCCGCGCGCAAAAAGCCTTTCACCATCATGGTGGTGGGCGTCAATGGCGCTGGAAAAACCACGACGATTGGCAAATTGGCGTCGCAGTTGACCGAGCAGGGGCTCAAGGTTGTCCTGGCGGCTGGCGACACCTTTCGCGCTGCGGCGGTCAACCAGCTTGAGATCTGGGGACGGCGCACCGGTAGCGAGGTGGTCCCGCCCCAAAAAGAAGGCGCTGATCCCGCTTCGGTCGTACACGACGCGGTCAAGCGCGCCATTGAGGTCGGTGCCGACGTGGTCATTGCGGACACCGCCGGTCGCCTGCACACCCAGGCGCCCCTGATGGAAGAACTGAAGAAGATTCACCGCGTTATGGGCAAGGCTCTGGAGGGCGCACCCCACGAAGTGCTATTGACCGTGGACGCCACCACGGGGCAAAACGCTCTGCAGCAGGCGCGGGAATTCGGCGACGCGTTGCCGTTGACCGGCGTCATTCTTACCAAACTGGACGGGACGGCCAAGGGCGGGGTCATCGTGGGGATCTGCCACGAGCGAAAGATCCCCATTCGATTTATCGGCATCGGCGAGGCCAAGTCCGATTTGCGGGCCTTTTCGGCCGCCGATTTTGTGGACGCACTGTTTCACCGCGATGCAGATGATGAATGACATTTTCATGCGAATGGCAGAGATTTAATTTTAGTAAAACTGGAATAACACGCGAATTATGAACTCGATATGAATTTTAAGTGGAGTGGAAAGAATATATTGATTCCCCTTTGTTCGTTGTGCTATAGTCTTCAGCCAAAGACAAAACCTGTAAAAAGTGAAATGATTTTCAATAGTTACACAACAGAGAACTGGACACCAATAGATCGCGAGAGGAATTGGCGATGAAAAGAACCCGCATCGAGCTTTCGTTATTGTTCATTGGTCTCATCCTCATTCCGGCTGCAGCAATGGCTGATGAGGATGATATGACATTCGACGAAGATGAAGTGGACTCCTCCCTGGTAGATGATGCTGCTGACGGGGGGGTGATGTCATCGGAGGGCGGCAGCGACGATATTTTGGGCGGAGACATTCTGGCGGGCCTTGACGACGATTTTGGCGAAGAGGCCGAACCCGAAGACACCGACGGTAAGGGCAAGGGAAAAGGCAAGGCGGCGGCCTCGAAAGAGACCGACCTCGTCAAGCGCCACCCGATTTGGGCCGTCCAGCAGGTGTATGCGCTGCGCAAGGGTCGCGTTGACTTTCAGCCGATGTTTGGTTTTTCACTCAACGACCCCTATGTGCAGCACCAGTCCCTGACGCTGACAGCCGATTATTACATCACCGAAGTGATCGGCGTGGGCGTGAGCTTCAACTGGTACCGCTTCCTCGAAAACGAAACCGACCTCAACTATCAAATTAGCCGTGCCACGCACCAAACGGTTCCGATTAACTCCTATTTCTGGGGTGTTCAGGCCAACTTTACCTATGTGCCCATGTACGGAAAATTCGCGTTCTTGAAAAACTGGATTTTGCACTGGGACGTTTGGTTGGTGGGCGGCGCTGGCGTGATTTCCACCCGCCCCATCCCCGTGATCGACCCCGAATATCGCGATTTTGATTACGGTGTAAAATTTAGTTTCAACGTGGGCATTGGCGGCCGCCTCTACCTGACGCGATTTCTGGCCATTGCATTGGAACTCCGCGACTACATTTACCCCGAAGAAATCGAAAGTATCGTGACCTATTCGTCTGATGAAATGCGCTCCCAAAAAGATCGCTGGACAGACCCGAACCGCAAGTTGACCAACAATGTCATGCTGCAGCTTGGCGTGAGCCTTTTCCTTCCCTTTACTTTCGAATACAAGTTGCCGAAGTAAAAAGGATGAAAGCAGAAATGAAAATGCGTAACGACAGTAACAAAACGATGGGATTTTTGGCGCGTTACCTGCTGCTGGGAGCACTGTTTTTCAGTGTCTGGGGCGCTGCCCCCAAGGTATCGGCGCAGGAAATTTTGCTGGAAGGGCCTTTGGCCGGACAAGCCGCCGTGCGCAAAATGGTGCAATATCGCAACCTGCGATTCTCGGTGGGTCCCCAGTTTGGCTACACCTTGTTGAACGAGTACATGCACAATTTCATGCCGGGCTTGAAACTTGAGTTCAACGTTACCGACTGGTTGGGCGTGGGCGTTGTGGGCTTTTACGCGTTCAACACCCCCACCTCGTTGACCAAGCACATCGGCAAGTCTCGCGACATCGGCGGTTCTCCCACGGTGCCATCCGATAGTAACTGGCCGAGTTACACCGGCGCGGCGAACTTTAAAAACCAAGTGTCCCGATTGCAGAGCATGGTGATGGCGCAGTTGGCACTGGTGCCCTTCCGCGGAAAAATGTCGATCTTCGAAAAAGCCTTTGTCGGCATCGACGGCTACTTGTTTGTCGGTGGCGGTGTGGTGATCTTTCAACAGCGGAAAGACTGCACGGCTGTCGAAGACGAAGTTCGGGCGGGCGAATACCCCTGCGGTGATTTGGGCCTGATGCAGGGAGGGGCACGCCTCAACGACAAAAAGACACGCGTGAAGGGAGCGCCGACATTCGGCCTCGGATTTACGGCTTACTTCAACGACTGGATCGGCCTAAACCTCGAGTATCGCCTAACGCCCTTTAAGTGGAACGCCGGTGGCAGCGACGAATCCGGACAGGCTGGGGCCCAGTGGGTGCTCGCCTCCGACGCCAATGGCGACCTGTTCTGGACCACCGAAGCCGGTGGCAAGGGCAACTATCCCGATAAGCGTATCGACAAAGAGGACCAAACCTGGAATGCCAACCAAAGCATTATCCTCGGTGTCGTCTTCAACTTCCCCACCAAGCCGCGCATCTCCGACTGATATACGGCTGATTTTTATCCCGTCCTTTTACCGTCTCCGTTACATTATTGGTTGTAGACTTACCGGCACAACGGCGGGTTGCGCCAATGCTGCGGGCGACTTACGCCCAACAGGAGCAAAAACGTGAAGCGCGTATTATGGATGATATGGGTGTTGTTATGTGCCGTGAGCAGCGGTTCTTGCGCAGACAGCGACGCCGTTTCTTTGGGCGACACGGAGAGCGACTTATTGTCGGACAGTGACTTGCCACCGGACAGTGACTTGCCGTCGGACAGTGACTTCCCGCTGGGCAGCGACACGATCCATCCGCCAGGTACGGACACGACAACGCCGGGACACGGCGACACGGACAGCGACTTGCCGCCGGGCAGCGATACCGGACTCGAAGACGGTGACACCGCGACCTCCGACGACACCGCGAGCGACGACACGGCGACCGATACAGACGTTGCGCCGGATACGGACACCGCCGATTGCCTGCAGGGCATCATTCTTGTCCGCAACACGTTGGATGCGCGCGCCCTGGACGGTCACACCTGCCTGGTGGGCGATTTGCAGATCACTGCGCCGGGCGTGCACAATCTCGAAATCAACGACTTACGCATCATTTACGGCGACTTGCGCATTGAGCACAACGCCGCGCTGACATCCTTGGAAATGCCCTCTCTCGTGGAGGTGACCGGCGATGTGCAGATAGCGGAGAATGGCGCGTTGGTGACGTTTCCCGCCCTGCATGCGCTGCGCGAGATTGGGGGCCAGCTCACGGTGCGCGACAATCCTCTGGTGGTCGATTTGGGCGGCTTGTCGCAGTTGTCCCACGTGCAGGCCGAGGTGATTGTGGCGGACAACCCCCGTCTCACGTCGTTTCAGGGGCTGTCGTCGCTTACGGCGGTGCAGGGCGCTGTGCGCATTTTGCGCAACGACACGCTGGCTTCGCTGGGCGCGTTGCACTCGTTGCACACGCTGGGCGCAGATCTCGAGATTCGCTCCAATCCCTGGCTTGTCGATCTGACGGGGCTGTCGGGCTTGCGCACCTTGCCCGGCGCGTTGATCCTGGTGAACAACGACCGGCTCGCCTCGCTTAGCGGTCTCTCGCAATTGCACACCGCAGGCGCACTGGAGGTGTCGGCCAACGATGCCCTGGCTTCGTTTCAGGGGCTCAATGCCTTGGGTACGGTGCAGGGGAACTTCACCGCGTCGAGCAATGCGAGCTTGCAGCACTTTTCGGGCCTCAACAACTTGGTGCAAATAGGCGGCAACTGCGCGATTTTGGGCAACCCAGCCCTGGTCGCCCTCACCGGACTGGGGGCCTTGGCCCGCATTGGCGGGTATTTGGAGATTTACGCCAACACGGAGTTGTCCCGCCTTGATGCGCTGGTTTCGCTGCAGGAGATCGGGCCAGCATCCGGCGTCGCGGATGTGCAGATCATCCAAAATTTGTCGCTGCCCTACTGCGCAGTTTGCGCGCTTTGGGCGGGGCTCTCCCCACAGCCACTCATCGAAAACACGTCGATTTCGCACCTGCTGGCCGATGCATGCGGCGATGCGGGGGTGAGCGATGTGGGCGATTTACAGTGCCCGTAACGAACGGTACGCAGAAGCGCCCGTAACGAATCGTCGACAGAGTTTTTCGCAGTGTTAACAGCAGGCCGGGCCGTTGGAGGTGCCGATGACGTCGGCGCCCGCCGCGATCATTTGCAGGGCGTCGCTTCGGTTGCGAATGCCGCCGGATGCCTTGATGCGCATGCGCCGTCCGAGGGCTTGTCGCATGAGGGAGATGTCGCGCACCGAGGCGCCCCGGGGTCCGTAGCCCGTGCTGGTCTTGGCATAGTGGGCGCCGCCCAGCCAGGCCATGGCGCAGGCCCGGACAATGTCTCGCTCGGACAGGCAGCCGGTCTCCAAAATGGCTTTGACGGGTTTGCCCGCCGCTGCGGCCACGACGATCATGAGGCGCTCCAGGGCGTGCCGGCCGTCGCCTTGCACGCTGCGCACGTCCATGACCATGTCGATTTCGTCGGCCCCGGCGTCGATGGCGCGTCGGGTCTGCGCCTGTACGTCTTGGTGGGTGCCGCAGCCCAGCGGAAAGTCGACCACAGAGACGACGCGGATGTCGCTGCCCGTCAGGGTTTTGGTGCAGTGGGCGACGTCGCGCGGGTTGACGCATACGCCGCGCAGCCCGTGGGTCTGGGCGTCTTGGCATAGGGCGTTTAGGGCTTCTTGGGTGGCGTCGATGCGCAGCAGGGTGTGCTCGATGCGCTGAGGCATTGGGCAGTCGGCGTCGAGGGGCGGCACCGCCGGACGCGTGGGGTGCGGCAGTAGGTTGAGGCAGTCGTCGAAGAGGTCGGCAATTTGTGCTGTGGTAAGAGATGTCATGGGCCCAGTGTAGACCAGTTTTCCGGCGTGGGAAATAATCGAGTGCCTCAGTGGTTTTACGCATATGAACCGCAAGGCGTGCCGCCGCATGGGCGCGCGACATCGCCGTTGCCCCGAACAGGGAGCCCTTATGAAACGAAATAAAACACATTGGTGGATGGCCTTTGGCTTGATGATGGTGATCGCCCTTGTCGCCTGTGGGGCCACCGGAGCAAAAAACAAAACGGCGGAGACAGGAAAAACTTCGCGGGCCCAAAGCGAAAAAACGGCGCCGTTGACGCCCCTGACTTACGACCCACGAATATCGCTGGCACCGCTGGTGGAGCGGGTGGGCGACGCGGTGGTGAATATTCAGATTACGCAGAAGGTGCGGATGCGCGGCGGCATGCCCGGCGGCAATTTGTTCGAATTCTTTTTCGGACCCCAGGGACAGGAAGGCGGGCCGTTTGGTCGTCCTGCGGAGCGTCAGCGCCAGTCGATGGGTTCGGGCTTCATCATCGATGCATCTGGCCTGGTGGTGACCAACCACCACGTCGTGAAGGACGCCGACGAGATCGAGGTGAAGCTGCACGACAGCCGCACGTTTTCGGCCAAGCTAGTGGGTTCGGATGAGCGCACCGACGTGGCGCTGCTCAAGCTCGACAAGGCCTCGGGCTTGCCCACGGTGACCTTTGGCAGCTCGGCGGACATGCGCGTGGGCGACCGCGTGGTGGCTATCGGCAATCCCTTTGGACTCGATCACACGGTGACCGAAGGCATCATCTCGGCCAAGGAGCGCATCATCGGCGCCGGCCCCTACGACGACTTCATCCAGACGGACGCGTCGATCAACCCGGGCAACTCCGGGGGACCGCTGTTCAACCTCAAGGGCGAGGTCATCGGCATCAACACCGCCATTACGCGCACCGGGCAGGGCATCGGGTTCGCCATTCCGTCGGATTTGGCGAGCAGCGTCATCGCGTCGATTCAGTCGAGCGGCAAGGTGACCCGCGGGTGGCTGGGCGTGACCTTTCAACCCATGGACGCGGATCTGGCGCGGGCCTTGGGCGCTCCCAATGCCGACGGCGCGCTGGTCAGTGAGATTGTGGCGGACTCGCCGGCCCAAAAGGGGGGTGTGCAGGTGCGCGATATCATCGTCGGTGTGGCGGGCAAGAAGGTCAAAAACGCGAGCGAATTGCCGGCGCGGGTGGCGGTGTTGAAGCCCGGCCAAAAGGTGGTGTTCGACCTGCTGCGCAATGGAAAACCCGCCAAAGTGACCGTGGAGATTGGCGAAATGGCCGACGACGGTGAAGGCGTTTCCGGCGCGGGCAAGGGCAAGGGTGCGGGGAAGGACGCTGAGGCCGCGAAACAGCTCGGCATCGAAGTGGTGCCCCTCGACGACAACCTGAAGCGCCGCCTCCAGGCCGATGCGGTGAAATCCGGCGTGGTGGTGTCGGCGGTGAAGCCCGACGGTCCGGCGGCCAGGGGACTGCGCGAAGGCGACATCATCGTCGAGGTAAATCGCGAGGCGGTGACCGATGTGGCTTCGTTTCACAAGCGTCTCTCCGACTTGCGCAAGGGAGACGACGTTCTGCTGCAGATTTACCGCCGCGGCACCTGGCGTTTTCTCGTCATTCGCCTGTAGCCGTCATCCCCGCAAAACTTTCGCATGCGGACATTGCATGTTTTCGTGATTATCAAGTATAAGGCCGTGTCAGGGAAGAACGGCGGTGGTATCAGCCTTTTGCCGAACGACACGCCGTCCCGCTGAGGAGCCTTTGCGATGAAACGAACGATGTTTAAGTCCAAAATTCACCGCGCGACGGTCACGCACGCCGACCTCGAATACGAAGGCAGCGTAACGATTGACGCTGATTTGCTGCGCGCGGCAGATATTTTGTGCCACGAAAAAGTCCACATCTGGAATGTCACGCGCGGGACGCGCATCGAAACCTACGCCCTGGCTGGCCCGGCGGGTTCGGGGACGGTGTGCATCAACGGCGCGGCGGCGCATCAAAACGAGCCCGGCGACCTGGTGATCATCGCCACGTTTGCCGACTACGATGCAGACGAACTAAAAAATTACGAGCCCACGGTGGTATTGGTCGACAAAGACAACCGCATCGTCAACCAGCGTTACCGCGAAGTTCCGGGCCCCCTGCGCGCGGTCTGATGCACATCCTGGTCACCGGCGGCGCGGGCTTCATCGGCGCCCACCTGTGCGAGGCCCTCCTGGCGGACGGGCACCAAGTGACCTGCCTGGACAACTTCAACGCCTTTTACGACCCCGCCATCAAGCGGGCCAACGTCGCGCCCCTGCAGTCGGCGCCGGGGTTCTCCCTGGTCGAAGGCGACATCCTCGACGCGCCGCTGTTGTCGCGCCTATTTCAAGCGGGTCCCGACGTCGTGGTGCACCTCGCGGCCTGGGCTGGGGTACGGCCCTCTATTGAAAATCCGGCCATCTACGAAGAGGTCAACATCCGGGGCACCCTCAACATCCTGGAGGCCTGCCGCGTCCACGGGGTGTCCAAGCTGGTCTTCGCCTCGTCGTCGTCGGTGTATGGCGGGCGCACCGACGTGCCCTTTCGCGAAACCGACCCGGTCATGCGCCCCATTTCGCCCTACGCGGCCACCAAGGTGGCGGGCGAGACCCTGTGCTACACCTACCACCACCTCTACGGCCTGCACGTGCACGCCCTGCGCTTCTTCACGGTTTACGGCCCCCGGCAACGCCCGGAGATGGCGATTCACCTCTTTGCCGACGCCATGTTGCGCGACGCCCCCATCTCGCTGTTCGGCGACGGCGAATCCAGCCGCGACTACACCTACATCAGCGACATTGTGGCGGGCATCCGCGCTTCCATTGAGCGCTGCGCGGGCTTTGAAATCCTCAACCTCGGCGGCGAGACGCCCACATCGTTAAACCGCTTGGTCTCCCTCATCGCCGCGCGCCTGGGCCGCACCCCCATCGTGGAGCACAAGCCCGACCAGCCCGGGGATGTCGCCATTACCGCCGCAGACCTCTCTCGCGCCGCTGCGGTGCTCGGTTACGCGCCCCAGGTGGACATCGAGGCGGGCATCGCCAAAACCTGCGACTGGCTGCTGGCGCAACACGGCGCCAATCCCCACGCCAATAAGTAACGGCCTACCGCCATGTCCTCTGCGCCCATCGAAGCCCCGATTGTCCTCGCCTCGGCCTCGCCCCGCCGAAAGCGCATGTTCGAAGAGATGGGCATCGCCATCGAGGTCATCGCGGCGGACATCGACGAAACGCCCCTGCCCAACGAGACGCCGGTGTCCAGCGCCGTGCGGCTGGCGGGCGAGAAGGCGCTGCGGGTGGCCACCCAATTGGCTGCCCAGGGACGCCGGCCCTTTGTCGTGGGAGCCGACACCGTGGTCATTGTCGACGACGAGGTGCTGGGCAAACCCGCCTCCGATGCCGAGGCCGAGCGCATGCTCTCGCGATTGTCGGGGCGCACCCACTGCGTGGTGACCGGCTATGCGGTGGGCCGCCACCAGGGCGAATGGCACGCCGATTTTGTGCGGACCGACGTGCGCTTTCACGCGTTGAGCGCCGCGCAAATCACCGCCTATGCCGCGTGTGGCGAAGGGCGCGACAAGGCCGGTTCGTACGCCATCCAGGGCATCGGCGCCTTCCTCGTGCACAGCCTGGTCGGCGATTATTTCAACGTGGTGGGCTTGCCCATTTCGCGGGTCGTGCGAGAATTGCAGCGCCAGGGCGCCTTGCCGTCCTTTTTGCACCCATGAGCGATATCGGTACCAGACTCGCGGACATCCGCGGGGCCATTGCGCGGGCTTGCCAGGGCTGCGGGCGCGACCCGTCGAGCGTCGCGTTGGTGGCCGTGTCCAAGTTTCACCCGGCGTCGGCCCTCCAGGAGGCCTACGAGGCCGGGCAGCGCGAATTCGGCGAGAGCTACGCGCAAGAGCTCGTGGAGAAAGCCGAACAGCTCGCCCACTTGCCGGACATCCGCTGGCATTTCATCGGCGCCCTGCAGCGCAACAAGGCCAAGTTTGTCGTACCCCACGTGCACCTGCTCGAAACCGTGGCGTCGGTGCGCCTGGCCGAAGCCTTGGAGCAGCGCGCCCAGGCCCTGTCCCGCACCGTCGATGTGCTGCTCCAGGTCAATGTGGGTGGGGAGGCGCAAAAATCGGGCTGTTGCGCCGAGGAAGCCGCCGCCCTGCTCGAGCAACTCGACGCCTTTCCGTCGTTGCGGGTTCGCGGCCTGATGACCCTGCCGCCCTTCGAGCTCGAACCCGAGGACACCCGCACCTACTTTCGCGCCCTGCGCACCCTGCGGGATCGCCTGGGAGGTCCAGCGCGCCTACCCCATCTCTCCATGGGCATGAGCCACGACTTCGAGGTGGCCATCGCCGAGGGCGCGACCATTGTCCGGGTGGGTACTGCCATCTTCGGCGATCGCGCCGCGCCGCGCTGAGCGTTTCCTACGGCGTTGTTTGGGGACTTAACGCGCGTTTGGCGATTGCTGGGAACGCTGTCGTTTGAGCCAGGTGGCGTAGGCGACGATGGCGAAGTCGAGGGCCGCCGTGCCCAGAAATGCGAAGATGGCCTGTAGGGCGAGGTATTTTTCGGCGAACAAATACATGGCCACGTTGGCGACGCCGAAGAGGGCCCAGGTGGTGCGGCTCACCCCATCGGCTGTTTTGGCGCGGATGAGGGCGACGAACTGCACCACGGTGGCCAGGGGAAACACCACGGCGGGGATCCAGCCGAGAAATTCGAGCCAGGTGAGCGACATCATATGATGTAGCGCCGTCCTTGTCGCAGGGGTTCGATGCGGCTGGCGTCGCGATCGAAGTCGTCGGGCAGGTGGATGAGGCGCATTTTGTCGCGCAGCGCCTGGGGCAGGGCCAGCAGGCTTTCGTAGGGGGTGTGGCTGCCGTAGTTGGACTCGTGGATGATGAGGTCGGCGGCGGAGAGCCAGTCGATGAGTTCGGGGTCGAAGGCGGTGTCGGCGCTGTAGCCCAGGGTGCGCCCGCCAGCGCGGATGCGAAAGGCGGTGGTGGGTACGTGGTGGCGCGTTTTGCGGCACTGAACGGCGAAGGGACCGATGGCGGTTTCGGCGGTGTCGCTGAGCTCGATGGCGTTGAAGTAGTCGCTGAAGCGCCGCCGGTCGGCCGGGGGGTCGCACAGGGGCGCCATGACGTGTTCGAGTTGGCCGGACCACAGGCCGCCCAGCACGTCGGGGTGGGCCGCCAGGGTGAGCTGGCGCTGGATGACGTGTCGCCCGTAAAAGCCCAGGCCCTCGATGCCGCTGGCGTGGTCGGCGTGCAGGTGGGTGAGCAGCACCGCGTCGATGGTGTCGACGTCCATGGCAATGCCGCTGGTTTGGCCCGCCTCGTACATGATTTTGCGGATGGGGTGCGGGCAGTCGAGGAGGAGCTGCGCGCCTTGGTGGTGAATCATCAAGCACGAAGAGTAATAATGCTGCGAAAACGCATCGCCGATTCCCAGGGCAACAAATTCCATCGCGTTACTTCCTTATTGCGGTTGCGGCAAAGACGATTGTTCGTCGGTGATCGCCTTCAAAGATGGCACATGCGCCGCGGTTTTTGAAGCGTGGAAACGCGCAAAAGGGTGCGGCAAAAGGCAGGTGGTGCGGGCTTAAGCGGGCTTAAAGGGCGAGATTTCGCGCAGGCGCTCGATGATGGGAGGCAGGGTTTCGATGATGTGGTCGACGTCGGCGTCGTTGTTGTAGCGGCCGAAGGAGAAGCGCAGTGAGCCGTGGGCAAAGCTGAAGGGTACGCCCAGGGCGCGGAGCACGTGGGAGGGCTCCAGGGTGCCCGAGGTGCACGCCGACCCCGAGGAGGCGCAGATGCCCACTTGGTCGAGCATGAGCAGCATGGCCTCGCCCTCGACGAACTCGAAGCTGATGTTGAGGGTGCCCGGCAGTCGGTTGTCCCGGTCGCCGTTGACGATGCTGTTGGGGATGCGCAGCAAGGCGGTTTCGAGGCGGTCGCGCAGGGCGCGCACGCGGGTCTGCTCGTCGTCGATGTGCTGCAGCGACAACTCGGCGGCCTTGCCCAGGGCCACGATGCCCGGCACATTTTCGGTGCCGCCGCGCCGCCCGCGCTCCTGGTGTCCGCCGAGGATCATCGGGCGAAATCGGCTGCCCCGCCGGATGTACAAGGCGCCGATGCCCTTGGGCGCGTGGATTTTGTGTCCGGAGATAGACAGCAGGTCGATGTCGGTCTCTTGGAGGTTTAGCGGCACCTTGCCCATGATTTGGACCGCGTCGGTGTGGAAGAGGGCGCCGTGTTGGTGGGCGATGCGCGCGGCCTCGGCCACGGGATAGAGGACGCCGGTTTCGTTGTTGGCCGCCATGATGGAGACCACCGCCACCTGGTCGTCCATGGCGTCGCGCAGATCGTCGAGGTTGAGGTTGCCCTGCCGGTCGACGGGCAGGTAACGCACCTGATAGCCCTCGCGCTCTAGGTGGCGACACAGGGTGAGCACCGCCGGGTGTTCGACGCGGGTGGTGACGATTTTGCGGCGGTCCTTTTTGGTGGCCAGGGCCGAGCGAATGGCGGTGTTGTCGGACTCGGTGCCGCAGCTAAGAAAGACGATTTCGGTGGCGTTTTGCGCGCCCAGGGCCAGGGCGACCTTTTCGCGGGCGTCTTCGATGACCTTTCCCACTTGTCCGCCAAATTCGTGCATGCTCGAGGGGTTGCCGTATTTTTCGGTCAGGTACGGCATCATGGCATCGAGTACTTCGGGGGCCACCTGGGTGGTGGCGTTGTTGTCGGCATATACCCGTTTCATATTTTATAGATCCTCTTTGACGTGTAGCTCGATGGCGGGGTCGACGATTTCGCGCAGTTTGTCCTCGATCCACTTGGTGGTGAGGCCCGCTGCCCGACAGCCAGAGCACTGGCCCACCATGCGGATGGTCACCCGAAGCCCGTCGATGTCGACGAGCTCTAAGTCGCCGGCGTCCTCCTGCAGAATGGGGCGGACTTCGTGGTCGAGCAGCTCCTGGATGAGGGAGATGCGCTGCAGATTGGTTAGGGGCTGGCGCGCCGCGGTGGGGGTTGGTGTGTGGGGTTTTTGTTGCAGGTGCTCCTCGAGCAGGATTTCGAGTTCGTCGATGCAGGCGCCGCAACCGCCGCCGGCCTTGGTGTAGTTGGTGATGTCCTCGAGGGTGCGCAGGTCGTTTTCGGCGATGACGTGGCGCAGTTTGCCCTCGGTGACGCCGAAGCAGGTGCAGATGACGCGGCCCTCCTCTTCGTCGTGGGCCTCCGGGGTGATGCCGCGGTAATTGTTCACTGCCGCTTCCAGGGCCTCGCGCCCCATGACCGAGCAGTGCATCTTTTCGGGTGGCAGTCCGCCCAGGGCTTTGGCGATGTCGGCGTTGGAGACCTTTAAGGCCTCGTCGAGGGTTTTGCCTTTGATCATTTCGGTGAGCATGGACGAGGCGGCGATGGCGCTGCCACACCCAAAGGTTTGAAACTTGGCGTCGGTGATGATGTCGGTGTTTTTGTCTACGGCGATGGTGAGCGACAGGGCGTCGCCACAAGCGATGGAGCCAACGTCGCCCGTGCCGTCAGCGTTTTCAACGCGCCCGACATTTTTGGGCTGAAAGAAATGTTGTTTGACCAATTCTGAATAATTCCAAGCCATTTTGGCCTCCTTCTGGCCGATAAGGTCGATTGGGGACACCGGAAACAGGTGGTGTTTGCCCGGGTATCCGCCCTTCAAATAACCATGTTTTGCGCACGGAGCCACTGTTAAGTGGAAAAATCCCGCTCCCGCTGTCGCGGAAAGTCACTTTACCGGTGCATTGTACGGTTGAACGGTTGACAAGAGCCGCGCGGACACAGATAAAATGCAAAATGCAAAATTAGTAAAAAACCAGCTAACTAGCTAACAGAAAGGGAAGAGACATGAAAAGAGCAGGGCTCGTCATTTTGTTTGTTGCAGGGCTCGTGGCGGCTGCCTGTGGCGGTTCACAGCCGTCCCAGCAGAATCCACCCGCCAGTTCGGTGGCCGTCGTCAAAGTGGGCGACACCGTACAGTCGGAACCCCGTCCGGCCATGCCGGGCGTCAACGTGCCAGCCGTCAAGGTCGACTTGGTGGGCTACGTCACCGACTGGAAAAAAATCGTCATCTTCAACGTTGATCCCGCGGGCGCGCAAGTGGTCGACCAAGCGGGCAACGTCGTCCTGACCGTCACCGACGACCTCGTTCGCGAATACGGCCTCGACGAAGCCTCGCAAGACCCCGTCTGGCAGGTCGATATTACCGCCCTCAAGACGCCGGGCACCTACACGATCCGCACCGCGGGCGGCGCCTCCAACCCGCTGCTCAACAGCGACCCGTTTAAGATCGGCGATTTCCGCTCGCTCTATTACGACGACGCTGTGGTGGTGGGCCTGAAGAGCTTTTACTTCCAGCGCACCCGCACCGCCCTGGTGGAGCCCTACGCCGTTTGGCGCGGCGCCGCCTATCCCCGCAAGGGCGTCTCCCACGCGCACAACGACGTGGGTTGGGACTACACCTTTTACCCCGACAAAAAACTCAACTGGAAAGACAGCCCCGACAAACAGTGGTGGCCGGGCGAGCAGCTGAAAAAAGGCTGGTTCGACGCGGGCAACTACGACATGTACATCCCCTCTACCGCGCCCTCCACGCAAATTTTGCTCTACGCTTACGAGTGGGCTCCCGAGATGTTTAAAGACGGCGACCAAAACATCCCCGAGTCGGGCAACGGCGTGCCGGACATCATCGACGAGAGCACCTGGGGCCTCGACTGGATCATGTCGCTGCAGCAAAAGAACGGCGCCTTCCGCCACAGCGAAGCCGTGCACGGTTGGGATGGTCTGGGACCGGCCGATCAGGACATGAGCGTCCGCTGGATTCGCGGTGTGAGCTCGGCAGCGACGGCCAAGGCCGTGGCCGTTCTCGCGCAAGCCGCGCAAATTTACAAACAATTCCCCCCCTACGCCGCCATCGCCGCTGACTACGAAAAAGCCGCCCGCTTGGGTTGGAAGTGGCTGCAAGAGAACCCCAATGACCACCCGGTGGACGAAAAAGACCACCGCTGGGCCGCGGCCAATCCCGGTACCACGGGCGAGCGTCCGACGCTGCCCAACGGCTGCCCCGACACATCGGTAAACCCCGACAAAACCGCTTACAAAGACAAACACGGTAGCGAGCAGCCCCGCTGGGACGACGGTCCCGACGGCCGGGGTGACGTGCCTGGGCGCTTTGTTGCCGCCGTCGAAATGTGGACGCGCCTGCGCGACGCCTCGGCGCTCGAAGTGGTCAAAACCCTCATCAACCACGAACTCGTCAGCAGCCTGGAAGAGGGCATCTTCCGCGGTTCTTGGGTGAACATCAGCCGCTACGGCCTCATCAGCTTGGCCCAGGATGCCGAGACCCCCGAAGACATCCGCGCCATCGCCAAAGAGCGCATGGTAAAAGCCGCGGATCTCGCATTCCCGCGCATCGAAAAAGACGGCTACCGCACCTGTGACGAACTCTACGACTACTACTGGGGCCACAACGCCAACCTCGCCGAGAAGGTTCATATCTTCGCCGCGGTATACAAGCTGACCGAGGACGAAAAATACCTCCACGCCGCGCGGGACCTGTGGCACTGGCTCAACGGTCGCAACCCCAACGGCTACTCGATGACCACCGGTGTGGGCACCCGCCCGCCGACCCGCTTCTACCACATGGAGTGGGGCTACCACCAAAACGACATGATCAACAAAACCGGTGAGTTCTTCCCGCCGGCACCGGGCTACCTCCTGTCCGGCCCCAACGCCATCAACAACTGCTTCTTGGCACCGGGCGCCCCGGCCAAGGCCCTGCTGTGGGACAACCCCGAGACCACCCGCACCGGCACCCCGCCCCACGCCATGTGGCACTGGGAGCAGCCGAGCATCTGGGACGGCAACTTCATCCCCGAAGACTCCTACGCCGAAGGTTGGTGGGGCGTGACCGAATGCGACGTTATCTACAGCGCTGACTACGTGTTGGCCGGCATCTCGGTACTCTAACCCACCCGCGCTTTCCCACCCTTGCCCCTGCGGGGCGCCGCCATTTCCCCAATCGCTAATTGATGGACAACCACGCCAACACGTGGAAAACTGCCGCCCATGGGACCCAAACGCTGGATTCTCACGATCGCCATCTCTTTGCTCATCATTGCATTGTTGGTGTTGTTTTTCTTTCAGTCGGGGACCGATCGACGCGTCGTCGAGATGGTGCTGCCGCGCATTGAGTCGCGCTACGGCGTATTGCTGCGCTACGAAAAGGTCCAGGTTTCTTTAACGTCGGTGGTCTTTTCCAGTCTCAGCGTCTTGCCCGCCGCCGACGCCCAGCCCTTGATGACCGCGGAGCGCCTGGGGGTGCACCTGCGCATTGGCCCGTTGATCAAGGGCGAGATCGACATCACCGAGGTGCGCATCGACGGGTTGCGCCTGCTGGTGGGCGAAGGGGCCGGTGGGGCCGAACCCCAGCACTGGAAGGCTTTTTGGGGCCGCGTCTCGCAACCGGAACCCCCGGTGTCCGCCCAGGGCGCCCCTGCCAACGCGACAGTATCCCCGGAGCGAAAGCTGCCCGACATCCACATCACGTCGGGGATGGCGGTGGTGCACATCGGCTCCTTTGAGGCCACCGTGGACAGCTTCTCCGGACACGCCCAGACGCCGAAGGAGTTTGTGTTGGAGATGCGCGGGTATCGCCTGAAGCACCACGACTTGTACTTGGCCCGCGGCACACCGGCCCAGGCGACCTGGCATTTCGACGAGCGCCGCCTCGCGGTGCAGTTGAACAAGCCCACCTACGAGATCCCCGGCGATGTGGCGCAGTTGCAGCAAATCGCGCGAGAAGGTGCACAAGCCCTCGAAAATCTGGGGTTGTGGCGCGGAGATGCGTCCCAGGCCTCCGAGGCATCCTCCGGTGTCAAGGCCGTGGATGCCGCCGTGGAGTGGCGCGCGTCCCAGGCCACGGTGTTGTATCCCGAAGCCCGAGACAACATCATTATCTCAGAGGCGGACGGGCGCTGGCACCGCGGCGCCGATCGCGCGGTACTGTTTTCGGGCAGCGGCAAATTGCCCCGGTCGAACTCCCGCTGGAACGCGGAGGGGCGCATGGACAAAGATCGGGTTCTGACCGCGGCGCTGGAGTTGCCAGACATGGCCCTGCAGCCTTTTTCTGCGGCGCTGTTTCGCCATTTTCCCGCCTTGTCCGCCCTGCAGTTGGAGAGCGCCATGGCCGATGGCCGCCTGCGGATCACCGTCCCCGCGGATCGCGCCACCGTCGGCGTGGAGGGACAGGTGGCCTTGGCGGGCGTGGGGCTGCAGCATCCGCGCATCAGCGCCTCGCCCCTGGAGGCGCTCAACGGCCAAATCGACCTCAAGGTGGCGTGGCACCGGGCGGAAAAAAACCTGCACATCGAGCGCTGGCACATCTCCCAGGGCTTGGCGCGCTTGGCCTTGGCGGGCACCTGGCAACCCTCGCCGCTCAAAGTCGACCTCACCGCCGAGCTCCCCTCCACCGCCTGCCGCCAGTTGCTCACGGCCATTCCCCAGGCGTTGCGCCCGCAAATCTCCGGGGTGCGCCTGGACGGCCAGCTCTCGTTTCAACTGCACCTGGGCCTCGACATTCTCAATCCCGAGGCCACGGTGTTGAAGGGCGATCTGCAAAACCGCTGTCAAATCGCGGACTTCGGCGCGCTGCCAGATCCGGCCGAGTTTCGCGTGCCCTTTGCCTACATGGCCTACAACGAGAGCGGTCAGCGCTTTCGCCTCATTACGGGACCGGGCACGGAGCGCTGGGCGCCGCTCAACGAGATCTCGCCCTATGTCGTCGAAGCCGTGCTCACCACCGAGGACGGAAAGTTTTACACCCACAAGGGCATGACCCTGCCGGAGATGCGCCGGGCCATGGAGATGAACCTCAAGAAGGACGGCGCCTTTCACGGGGCCAGCACCATCACCATGCAGTTGGCCAAGAATCTCTTCTTGTCCCGGGAGCGCACCGTGGCGCGCAAACTGCAAGAGCTGTTTTTTACTTGGTACCTCGAGAGCCACTTCACCAAGGAGGAGATCCTCGAGATGTACCTAAACATCGTGGAGTTCGGGCCCTCGATTTACGGGGTCCTCGATGCGGCCAAGCACTATTTCGGTCGCGAGCCCCAGGAGCTGAACCTGGTCGAGTCGGTGTACCTCATCAAGCTGTTGCCCAATCCGGTGGCGCGGCACAAAACCCGCGAGTCCGGCCAGTTGTCGGCCAAGCAGATGCGGTTGCTCCACCAGGTGATGGGGGTGATGCTCAAGCGCGGGCGCATCAGCCGCAACGAATACGAACAGGGGTTGGCCGAGAAGGTGGTCTTTTACCGCGAGGGCGATCCCCTGCCGGATCCGCGCCTGCCGCCGGCCCACGGTTCTTTGGGGCTGTCGGGGGCTGCCGACGACTGGTCCGGCGACGCGGCCTGGGACAAATCCGACGACGACTTCGACGAACCGTAACGCCGGTGACCTGCCGGTAAGGATGACAAAGCATGTCCATGAACCCCGAAAGTCACGAAAGCCTCGAAGATTCTGCGCGCCTCTCCGGGTGGGAGCCCGACGTCTGGATCGAACTGTCCCAGGGCGCCCTGGCGCACAACGTGGCCCTGTTTCGAAGCCTGCTGGCGCCGGGATGCCGCTTCATGGCCGTGGTCAAGGCCAACGCCTACGGACACGGGATGGTGCCCATCGCCCAGGCCGCTTTGGCCGCGGGTGCCGATTGGCTCGGGGTGTTTCACGCGGGCGAGGGACTGACGCTCCGCGCCCAGGGGGTGACGGCGCCCATCTTGGTGCTGGGGCCCACGCCGCCCGAGTCGATGCGGCAGGCGGTGGACGCAGGGCTGTGCCTGACCGTGGCCTCTCCGGGGGCCGCCGACGCGCTGGTCCGGGTCTGTGCGGGACAAACCGGGGCGCGCGCCCACCTCAAGGTGGAGACCGGCACCCACCGCCAGGGCTTCGACGCCGCGCAGCTCATTAACGCCGCGCAGCAACTGGTCGCCGCGGGCATCGCCGTCGAGGGGCTCTACACCCACTACGCCGACATCGAGGACACCACCGACCACACTTACGCCGAGTCGCAACTGGCGCGGTTTTCGGAATTGCGCGCCCAGCTCGCCGCGGAGGGCGTGTCCGTGCCCCTGTCCCACACCGCCTGCACCGCTGCGGCCATCTTGTTCCCCGCCACCCACTTCGACATGGTGCGCGTGGGCATCGGTCTGTACGGGCTGTGGCCCTCCAAGGAAACCCGCGTCTCGGCGGGCATGCTGGGGCGCGACCAAATCGCACTGCGCCCGGTGATGACCTGGAAGACCCGCATCCGCCAAATCAAGACGGTGCCCGCTGGGTCGTACATCGGCTACGGCCGCACCTTCCGCACCACCCACGATTCGCGCGTGGCCATTTTGCCGGTGGGCTACGCCGACGGCTACGACCGACACTTTTCGAGCCGCGCCCATGTGCTGGTTCGCGGCGTGCGCGCGCCGGTGCTGGGCCGCATCTGCATGAACCTCACGATGATCGACGTGACCGACATTGTCGACGCGGCGCCAGGCGACGAGGTGGTGCTGCTCGGACAAAGCGGCGACGAGGCGATCCAGGCCGCTGACCTGGGCTCCTTGGCGGGCACCATTCACTACGAAATTGTCACCCGCGCCGCCCCCTGCGCCCCGCGTCGCTGGGTGCCGTGACAAAGCGCTGGACGCGCCCCGAACGACAGCGGTACAACACGCCCATGACTGCGAACGCCCCCCGCCCTGACACCCAACGCCCCACCGAACGCCTCTTGGCCTTGCAGCGCGCCTACCAGGTGGGCAACCGCCGGGCCGCCCGGGCATTGGTGCGAGACGTGCGCCGCGATCCGAACGCCACCGCCGCCGAACAAGCCGAAGCCGCGCGCCACGACCGCGCCTCGGGCCACGACCCGGTGGTCTTGGGGGTGATCGCCGCCACGGCACTGGTACAACTCTACCTCTTTGTCAGCCATTGGACTTAATGCGCCCCGACGACATCTTCCACCGCGACGGTCCGCTGGCCCGGGCCCTGGCGCATTACGAAATCCGCGACGCCCAGCGCGAGATGGCTAAAGCCGTGGCCGATATCCTCGACCAAAACGGCGTCCTGCTGGCCGAGGCGGGCACCGGCACCGGAAAAACCATCGCCTACCTGGCGCCCATTATCGTCAGCGGCCGCAAGACCGTCATCTCCACCGGCACGCGAAACCTGCAAGAGCAAATCTTCTTCAAGGACCTGGGCTTCTTGCAGGAGGCCCTGGGCATCTCGCGGCGTTGCGTCTACCTCAAGGGGCAAAACAACTACCTCTGCCGCACCCGCCTGAAGCAGTTCCTCACGTCCCCCAAGAGCCTGGGCTACCCCGCCGCCGAAGTGGCGCGCCTCCAGCGCTTTGCCGAGGAGACCACCACCGGCGATCGCATGGAGATCGACGGCCTGAGCGACGACAGCGCCATCTGGAACGAGGTGTGCTCCACCCGGGAGACCCGCATCGGCGCCCTGTGCCCGTTCTTCGAGGAGTGCTTTGTCACCCGCGCGCGCCGCATGGCCCACAGCGCTGACATCGTCGTGGTCAACCACCACCTCTACTGCGCGGACCTGGCCACCCGACGGCAGGGCGGACAAATCCTCCCGGACCACGAAGTGGTGGTCTTCGACGAGGCGCACCTGCTCGAGGACATCGCGACGGAGTTCTTTGGCCTGCGGCTCTCTTCGGCGGGGATCGAGCGCTTGATGCAAGACGTGTCCCGCGTGGTGACGGCGGCGTCCTTTGCTGTCGACTCCCAGGCCTTGCCCCGCAAGAGGACCGCGGCAGAAGCGGTGAAGTTCGCCAAAAGCTTCTTCGCCTGTTTTCGCGGGGCCCCGGGGCGCACGCCGCTCTCCTTCGATGACGTAGCCGAGACCGCCCTGCCTTTGTGGCACCGCCTGGACGCGGCCTTGGAGTCCGTGGAGTTGTCGCTGCGCCTGCACGAGGGCGAGGACGCGGGGGTCGACCACATGGCCCACCGCATTTTGACGGCGCGCAACACCCTGGGCGAAATTGTGGAGCACCGCGACAACAGCAAGGTGTACTGGGTGGAAAACCACGCGCGCTCGGTGTCTCTCGGGGCTTCGCTCATCGACGTGTCGGGAGTGTTTCGCGAGTCGGTGTTCTTCGCCCGCGAGGCGGTGGCGCTCGTGTCGGCCACCCTCACCGTGAACCGCGCCTTCGACTTTGTGGCCTCGCGCCTGGGCATCGACTTCGACGTGGTGACCCGCACCCTGCCCGCTCCCTTCGACTACGCCCGGCAAGCCGCCCTGTACGTGCCCGCCCACATGCCCGACCCGCGCGCTCCGGGTTTTTTGGACGCCGCGGCCAATGAAATTTGGGAATTGGTAACCATGTCCGGGGGCGGTGCCCTGGTGCTCTGCACGTCGGTGGCGGCCATGAAGCACTACTACCAACACCTGGTAACCCGCTACGACGGACCGCTCCTGCTGCAAGGCGAGGGCCCCAAGTCCACGCTCATCGCCCAATTCTTGGCCTCTCCGGCGTCGGTGCTCATCGCCACGTCGAGTTTTTGGCAAGGGGTGGACATCCCCGGCGACGCGCTGCGCCTGGTCATCATCGACAAGCTGCCCTTTACGCCCCCCGGCGATCCGGTGACCGCGGCCCGCATTGCCCGCATCAAGGCCCAGGGGCAGGAGCCCTTCCGGACCTACCAGGTGCCGCTGGCCGCCTTACAGCTCAAGCAGGGATTTGGCCGCCTGATTCGAACGGCCCAGGATTGGGGGATGGTGGCGATTTTGGATGCGCGGTTGCGCGCCAAGGGATACGGCCGCACGTTTTTGGCCTCGCTACCCGATTGCCCGCTCTTTGACGCCCCCGAACCGGTGCGCCAGTGGTGGCAGGAACAGCGCGACGCTACGCGTCATCATCCTCATCTTCGTCTGCTACCAGATCATTGACCGATGGAAACTGTGCAATGTCCTTGCGGGCGATGCGCCAGGCCTGCTGCACGATCCACGACAGCGAACGGTCTTGTCGCGCGGCTTCCTCGGTGATTTCTTTGAGCATGATCTCGGGAAAATAGAGGCTTTGTTTTCGTTTGTCGCTCTTCATGTTCATGAGCCCTCCTCCGCCAGTGGCACGAAACGTGTCACATTGGCTTACAAGTCTATACCTTATGCGACATTTAGTTACCCGTCAACGGCGGGTTTGGGATGGGGCGCTTGTCGGGGATGCGGGTAGTCGGGATCGAGGTGTTGGGCCACGGCGTCTTGGGCCGCTTGGATGAGATCGCTGAGCGTGTCGCGGGTGTAGGCGCTGGTCTCGATGGGCGTGCCGATGTGCACCTGTACCGGTCCGGGATAAAAATCGAGGGCGTTTTTGTCGGGCATGGTGCGCCAACTGCCGTTGACGGTGACGGGCAAAATGGGCAGCCCCGCGTGGATGGCGGCGAGGAAGGCGCCCTTTTTGAAGGTCTTGAGCGTGCCGTCGGCGCTGCGCGAACCCTCGGGGAAAATGGCCACCGAGATGCCCTTGGGTAGGGCGGACACGGCGTTGTTGAGGTTTTGAATGGCGGCCTTGGGTTGGGAGCGGTCGATGAAGATGTGCCGGGCGGCGTACAGACCCCAGCCAAACATGGGCACCAGGCGCACCTCTTTTTTGATGACCCAGCGAAAGGGCACCCCCAACTGCAGCATGAGGGCGGGGATGTCGTAAATCGATTGGTGGTTGGCGACGATGACGTAGGAGCGGCTGCGGTCGAGCTGCGCATTGCCCGCCATGGAGAAGCGGATGCCGGTGACGGTGCTGCCGAGCCACACCCAGGCCTGGCACAGGTGAAAGGCCACGACGCCCCGGGGGCCGAAGAGGCCGGTAATGGAGATGGGCATCCAGAAAATTAAGGAGGCGGAAAACCACCAAAATACCATCCAACTGGCTTTGAAAAAACGCACCGCGCTTCGCATCATGCGGCAGATATACACCACAACACGCTAGGGCTTCAAGATGGCGCACGCACAGAAGGCGGCGCGGGCACAACCCATGGCGCGGGCGTTGGGCTGGCGCGGTTGGTTCTTTTTGTAACGCTGTGTGTCCGGCGTCACCGTTGTGGGTTTTTGGGGGATTTTTTGGCGTTTTTGCGAAAGAGGCGGCGGCGTTGCAATAGGGCGTAAATTTTGCGAATGGCCGCCAAAACCATGAGGGCCCCAATCACCCAGCCCAATATGCCGAAGCGAGAAGGCATTACGCGTTACCCGGCGTTTTCTTTGGCGGGGCGTCCGCTTCTTTGGCGCTGTCCGCGGGGGTGTTTTTGCGTCCGCCGGGGAGCATCTGCAAAATCATCAGGCCGATGCCGATGACAATGGCGACGTCGGCGATGTTGAAGGTGGGCCAGTGGTATTCCTTGCCGCCCAGCACCACGTACCAATCTACGAAGTCGATGACGAAGCGGTAGATCATGCGATCGAGCAGATTGCCCAGGGCGCCGCCGAGCACAAAGGGCAGGGCGTAGAGCATGAAGCGGTGATCGCTGGGGGTTTTGACAAACATGTAGGGGATGACGATGCAGGCGAGAAACGAGATGACGAGCAGCAAGGGGAAGCGCACCTTGGCGGGGACTTTTTGCAGCATGCCAAAGGCGTTGGCGCAGTTCTCGACGTAGCGAAAGTTAAACATGTGGGGCACCACCTCAATGGGGGCGGCGGTGCGGTACACGAGGCGCGCTCGATCGAGCTCGGCGTCCGGCGACGTGCAGGCGGGGTGGGCGTCTGTGAGCGCGTGGAACTCCTCGTTGACCAGCGTGTGGTAGGCCCACTGCTTGGTGATTTGGTCGGCGGCCAGGGTCACCACAAAGATGATGAGGGCGGCCACCACGGGTTTTTTGAGGGCGGCGATTTTGGCGGGTGCGCTCATGGGGACACCTCCTGGGGCAGGGTGAGTTGCCCGCTGTCGACCAGCGCCGTAACCACTTGGGCGCAGCGCGTACACAGCGCGGGGTGGGCCGGGTCGCTGCCGATGCCGTGTCCCATGCGCCAGCAGCGGGGACACTTGGGGGCCTCCGAGGGCGTGGCGGTGACCGCGGTGTCGCCCTCGCCCGCCGCCAGGGTGGTGCGGGACACGAGGAAGACCTCGGTGAGCAGCGCTTCGCCCATCTCCGCCAGCACGCCGTGGGTTTCGCGATTTGCGGTGACGGTGACCTCGGCCTGGAGCGCGTTGCCGATGCGGCCGTCGCGGCGCATGTCTTCGAGCACGCGGGTCACCTCGCGGCGCACGTCGCGCAGCACCTGCCACTGGGCCTGCAGGTCGTCGTCGTCCCAGTCGCCCGGCGCCTCGGGAAAGCCCGCCAGAAACACCGACACCGGGGTGTCTTGCGCCTTGGGCAGGCTGCGCCACACGTCTTCGGCGGTGAAGCTGAAGATGGGGCTCAGCGCCCGGGCCATGTCGCGCGCCATGATGTAGAGCACGGTTTGCGCGCTGCGGCGCAGGACGCCCGCGGGCAGCTCGCAGTAGAGGCGGTCCTTGATGATGTCGAGGTAAAAGGCCGAGAGGTCGCCGGTCACTAGGTCGATGGTGCGGTGAAAGATGTGGTGAAAGTTGTACGCGTCGTAGCCCTGGTCGAGGCGGCGCAAGTAGGCGGCGAAGCGGCCGAGCATCCAGCGGTCCAGGGCGGGCATCTCGGACAGGGGCACGGCGTCGGTGTCCGGGTTGAAGTCGCTCACGTTGCCCAGCATGAAGCGAAAGGTGTTGCGGATTTTGCGGTAGGAATCGACCAGGCTTTTGATGATGCCCGGCGAGTACACGATGTCGGAGCGGTAGTCCTCGTAGCCCACCCACATGCGCAGAATTTCGGCGCCCTCGCGCTCGACGGTTTGCCCCGGCGGCACGAAGTTCTTTTGGCTCTTGGAGTATTTTTTGCCGTCCTCGTTGCAGATGAAGCCGTGGGTGAGCACCGCGCGGTACGGGGCTTTGTCCGTGGTGGCCACCGAGGTTAGCAGGGCGGTGTGAAACCAGCCGCGGTGTTGGTCGGAGCCCTCGAGGTAGAGATCGACGGGAACGGACATGCCCGGTCGCTGGGCCGCCACCGCCGCCCAACTCACCCCGGACTCAAACCAGACGTCGACGATGTTTTCTTCCTTGGTGAAGGTGCGGCTACCGCAGGTGCAGGTGGTTTTTTCGGGCAGCAGGTCCGCGGCGTCGCGTCGGAACCACTCGTCGCTGCCGTGGGCGCCAAAGATGCGGGCCACGTGGCGGATGATGTCGGCGTCCACCAGGGACTCGCCGCAGTCGGTGCAAAAGAAGAAGGGCAGGGGCACTCCCCAGAGGCGCTGGCGCGAGATGCACCAGTCCGGGCGCTGCTCCACCATGCCGTGGATGCGGTCGCGGCCCCAGGGCGGGATCCAGCGGGTGGCGTCGATCTCGGCCAGGGCTTGTTCGCGCAGGCCGGTGTTGTCCATGGAGATGAACCACTGGGGGGTGGCGCGGAAGATGATGGGGGTTTTGCAGCGCCAGCAGCAGGGATACTGGTGTTGGATGCGCTGGCCTGTGGGATTGAACAGGGCGCCCACGTCGGCCAAGTGCTGGACGATGTCGGCGTTGGCCTCGGTGACCTTGCGGCCCGCCCACTGCGCGACCTCGGGTTCGAAGCGACCGTGTTCGTCCACCGGGGCGTAGGGGTCGATGCCGTGCTCGGCGCACAGGCGGTAGTCGTCCTGACCGTGGCCCGGGGCGGTGTGGACGCAGCCGGTGCCGGCCTCCAGGGTTACGTAATCGGCGGTGAACACGGGGATGTCGCGCTCGATGAAGGGGTGGGTGCAAGTCGTGCCCACGAGCTGCGCGCCGTTGACGGGTTGTCCGCTCGGGACGCCGCTGCGCTTGGCCGCGGCAAAGGTCGCTTCGGCCATCTCCTCGGCGAAGACCACGTATTCGCCCTCCACCGCAAAGGCGCGGTAGGCGTAGCGCGGGTGCACGGCGATGACCAGCGAGGCGGGCAGGGTCCAGGGCGTGGTGGTCCAGATCATGAGGGAGAGGGGTTTGCCGTCGTCGGGGAGCCCCAGGGTTTCGCGGAGCGCGGCCTGGGTTTTCACCGGGTACTTCACGTAAACCGACGGCGAGGTGTGGTCGAAGTACTCGACCTCGGCCTCGGCCAGGGCCGTCACGCAGTCGGCGCACCAGTAGACGGGTTTCTTGCCGCGGTAGAGCAGGCCTTTTTCGACCACCAGGGCGAGCTGTTCGGCGATCACTTGTTCGTAGGCGGGGTCCAGGGTGAGGTAGGGCGCGTCCCAGAGCGAGAAGACGCCCAGGCGCTGCATCTCGGACATCTGCGTGCGGATCCACTGGCGAGCGTACTCGGCGCAGCGGCGGCGGATGGAGAGCTTGTCGTCGGTGTCCTTGGGTTTGCCCAGGTCTTTTTCGGCGTTGAGCTCAATGGGCAGGCCGTGACAGTCCCAGCCGGGGTAGTAATGCACCGGCGACCCCTTGAGCAGGCGGTATTTGACGACGATGTCCTTGAGCACCTTGTTGAGCACGTGGCCGTGGTGGATGGTGCCGTTGGCGTAAGGCGGGCCGTCGTGGAAGACAAAGGCCGGGCCGCCTTGGTTTTGTTCCAGCGCCTTTTGGTAGATATCGTTCTCGGTCCAGAAGTGCAGAAATTCGGGCTCGCGCTTGTTCAAGGCGGCCTTCATGGGGAAGTCGGTCTTGGGCAGACAGATGGAGTTTTTGTACTTGTCGGTCATTTGGGAACCTCGGTGTTGCGGCGCCGCATCCCGTCGTGGATGGGCGGATTGATGAAGAGGGGCACGTTACAATGCAACGTCGCGCCTGTATATATGAAACGCGCCCGCGTGTAAATCTCGCCCCTGCGTGCTGTATTGTTGGCGTGGGGAGCTTGCCTCAATCCGCCTATCGAAGGATAATCGCGATCGACGTTTTTTTGGGAGGATGCCATGGCTGCGGGTTTGATGACGAAGTTAGAAGCAAAACGACAAATAAATTTTTTGGCGACATTTGATCGCAAGTTCGATGGCTTTCGCCGCGAAATCGAGCGGGTAAAACGCGCCGTTGAAACCGGTACAACCTATGGCGGCCGTTGGCCCCTCGACGGTTTGGAGCGCATTGCCAAAAGCTTGGTAGGTGCGGGTGCGGTGTACGGCCTGTTGGACATTACGGATTGGGCCAAAAAGTACCTGCAGCGCCTCGACGACATCCGCGCGCAAACCACCCCGCCCACCCCCGAAGATTTGGACTGGCTAGAAGCAGAAATTGCCGTCCTCGAATCACTCAAAGAGACCGCATACGCGGCGGCCATCCAGGTGTCGCCACCGCCCGGCACCTCCGCCAAGCGGGAAGAGAAACCCATCGCCAAAGCGCCAGCGTCTTCGGCAGAGCCAGCGCCCCCGGCAGAGCCAGCGCCCCCGGCAGAGCCAGCGCCACCGGCAGAGCCAGCGCCACCGGCAGAGAAGGCGCCACCGGCAGAGCCAGCGCCACCGGCAGAGCCAGAGCCACCGGCAGAGAAAGCGCCACCGGCAGAGAAGCCAAGAGCCGCCGAAAAACCTGCGGTAACAGAGAGACCCAAGCCCCTGCAAGATGCGGGACTGGCGATTTTTATCGGTGTCAAGGACGCCAATGTGCGCAAAAAAATATCCTTCGTACTCAGGGGAGCGAACTTTGTACCCGTCGAATTCACCGACCCCGCCACCCTGCTGCCGCGCGTCCTGGCCGAGGCCCCCGAGCTCGTAATTATCGACCTCGACGATCCGGCGCCCTGGGGAATGACCGTGGCCGACCAGCTCTCCCTGGAGCCCCTCTCCGACTACATCCCGCTGCTCAAAATCTCGGCCCAACTGGCCCGGGTGCGCCCCGACGTCATCGCCAAACCCATCGACAACGAAACCCTGCTGGCCCGGGTGCGCGCCCTCACCGGACCCAACGCCGAAGGCATGCGCATCCAGCGCGGCCTCAAGGATCCCACCCTGCTCGAGCTCTTCGAGTTCATCGTCGACGAGCTGCGCCAAGGCACCCTCGACGCCGCCACCACCGAGACCGCCAACGAGCGCTTCCGCATTATTAATGAGGCGGGCATGTTGTCCAACATCTGGTCACTGGTGGCGCAGGTGCGACAAACCGCCATGCAGGGTTCTCGCGGCAAAATCCGCTTTGCTCCCGCCACCGCCGAACAAGTCGACCTGATGACCCTGGCCGACGACAGCGACGCCCCGGGCGCCGACATTCTCGACCTGCCCGACGAAGAAGGCGTGCGGGCCCTGCAAAATCTGCGCGCCGTGGTGGCCGACAGCGACCCGAACATTCGCGCGCTCTTCTCTCAGGTGCTCAAGGACGCCGGCGTCAACGTGCGCACCGCCACCGACGGCTTCGAAGCCCTGGAGAGCATCCGGGCCTACCCGCCCGACCTGGTGTTCACCGACATCCTCCTGTCGGGCATGGACGGCTGGGAGCTGCGCAACCGTCTGCGCGTCGACTACCGCCTGCGCGACATCCCCGTGATCTTGCTCTCCTGGAAGGCCGACGTGATGGCCCCGCAGCACGCAGCCAAAGAGACCACCGATCGCGCCCCCATCCAGGATGCCCAGCGCCGCCACATCCTCGCCCGCACCCTGCGCGCCCTGCGGCCCAAGCTCGTGCTCAACCGCCAACTCCAGGGAACCGCCGATGTCACGGGCCGCGTGGAGCGCGTCGGCGTCGTCGACTTGCTCCTGGCCGTGAGCAGCCGCCGCCCCGATGCCAACGTGCTCTTTCGCGAGAGCTGGACCGATTTTGACGTGGCGTTTCGCCAGGGAAAATTGACCGCTGTGACCATGACCGGCGTCGACGGTTCGTTCGCCTCCGGAGAACGCGCGCTGGAGCGCCTCCTGGGCATCGCCGGCGGTCGCTTTACCGTGCTGGCCGCCACCGGGGGCACCCGCGAACACTTCACCGCGCCCACCCGAGACACCATCGACGCGGTCTGCCGACGCCGCAACCAAACCGTGGCGCAGATCACCGACGGCGCCATGCTGCAGATACGCCGCGTGCAACTCGACGACGACGTGGTGGTCGCCTACACACAAGAGGCCCCCGAAAAGATGCGCGACCCGGTGAAGCGCTTGGCCCAAGGCGTTGCCCCCACCGACCTGGTCGCCGACGGCACGCTCTCCGGAGACGCCATGGAGAGCCTGCTCCTCGACCTGCTGCGCGCTGGCGCCATACAGTCGTTGGATGCGCCGCCCCCCGACGAAGACCGCACACCCATTGCGCGCAACACCGTGGAGTGGCAGTCCCTGGCCTTGGGCGAATGGGTCGCGCCGCTCACCGCGAGCGCCAAGGCCGCGGTTGCCAAAGTGGACACAACCCAAGCCGCTGCCCCGCCGTTGGCCGGCACCCAAACCGATCCCATCGACTTGGGCGACATCGAGGTGGTCGACACCCCCGCCGCCCGCGCCATTGCCGCCGCTGCCCCGCCACCACCGCCGCACCAGGAAGACATCGAGATCGCCCCGGCCCCGCGGCACAACCGTTGGCTCGTGGCGCTGCTGCTGTTGGCGGCCGCGCTCTTGGTCTTCGCCATCGTCGCGCGCCCATGGGAGCAAGCCGCCCCGTCCCCACAAACAACGGACTCCCCCGCGCCCTTGGCTGCGCCCGCCGCGCTTGACACCGGCGCCATAACAAGCACCGCGCCGGACACCGACGCCGCTGTGGCAACCTCCAGTGACACCCCGGGCATCGCCCCAGATACGGCCCGCGAAGACGCCGCCGCTCTCGCCACGCGTCCGCCCCGCACCCGGCGCCAACGAGACGCCAACGCCCCTGAGACCACGCGCCCCCGGGAGACACCCCGGCCCCGCGAAACCGCGAAACCCAAAGACACCCCGGCTCCGGCCCCGGCCAAGACCCCGGCCCCAGCAGCGCAGCCGGCACAGCCAGCACAAGCCCCAGCCAAGAGCGCCGAGCCCGCCGGCACCCTGCGCATCGAGCTGCCCGCTGGCGTCACCGAACCCATCCGGGTGCTCGTCGACGGCCAACCGCGCGGCAACGCCCCCACCACCATCAAGCTCTCGCCCGGACTCCACGAGGTCACCTTCATTAAGGGCAACAGCCGCGTCCTGCGCATGGTGAGCATCAAGGACGGCAAAACCAACACGCTGAAACCATCGTTTTAACCCCGCTCCCCAAGCGATAAGGAATCCCATGAACACCATCTCCAGTGCGCAGTTTGCCCAAATTGCCCGCGACCACACCACGCCGCTCTACGTGTACGATGAAGCCGCCATCCTCGCCCGCTGCGCCGAGGTAAAGGCCATGCCCAGCGCCTTTGGCCTCAGCGTCGGTTACGCCATGAAGGCCAACGCCAACCGGGCCCTGTTGCAGCTCATCCACCAGCAGGGCATCCACATCGACGCCAGCTCCCTCAACGAAGCCCGGCGCGCTCACCTGGCGGGCATTCCCTGGCGCGACATCATGCTCACCACCCAAGAGGTGCAAGACGACGCCAATTTAAAAGACCTTGAGACAATGATGACCGAGGGCCTGCGCTTCAACGTTTGCTCGCACCGCCAATTGGCCCGCATCGCCGACTTCGCCGCGGCCCACCGCATCCCCCTCGCCATGCGCGTACACCCCGGCGAGGGATCGGGCGAAAGCGCCACGCGCAACACCGGCGACCACGACTCCTCCTTTGGCGTCCACCTCTCCGACATGGCAGCGGTGCAACGCCTGGCCACAGAGCGCGGCGTCGTCTTCGACACGGTGCATGTCCACATCGGCTCCGGTGGCGACCCCGAAGCGTGGCGGCGAAACGTCGACCGGCAGCTCGACATCCTCGCGCAGTGGTTTCCCCAGGCCACAAGGGTGAACTTCGGCGGCGGCTTCAAAGTGGCGCGCATGCCCGACGAGGCGGATGCCGACATCCAGGCACTGGGGGCATATGCCAAGGCGCGCGTCCTCGACTTTTACCAGCGCACCGGGCGGCGGCTGCACACCGAGGTGGAGCCGGGCACCTTTTACCTCGCCAATGCCGGTTACTTGCTCACCCGCGTCATCGACAAAAAGCAAACCGGCGCCCAAGGCCATCGCTTCGTGCTGCTGGACGGCGGCATGGAGGTCAATACGCGCCCCCTGCTCTACGGCGCCCGCCATCCCTTCTGGGTCATCTCGAAAGACGGTCACCTGCGCTCCAGCGACTTCGCCCCCAATGACATGCCCGCCGACGCCCGCCCCCAAGTGGTGGTGGGGCGCTGCTGCGAGAGCGGCGACGCGCAAACCATCGATGCAACGGGACGCATCGCGCCGCGGATAATGGCCGAGCCCGACATCGACGACCTGGTGGTCATCGGCGGCGTGGGGGCTTATGCCGCGTCCATGTCGCCGTTCAACTACAACTCCCACCTGCAGGCCGCCGAGCTGTTGCTGCGCACCGACGGCCGCGTGCAGTGCATCCGCCAGCGCCAAACCATGGCGCACATGCTGGCCAACGAATTGCCGCTCTAAACCCCGTGGATTTGTGCTAAAACCGCCGGGCATGACACACGTACGCACCACCCCGATTCGCCGCGCCATCCTGGGCTTTTTCGTCCTGCTGCTGACCGCCTGCGGTCCCAGCTCCAAGCAACCCGCGGAGCCCTCGGCCAGCGACGTAGCCACCACCCCCACGCCCGACGACGACGCCCTCGAAAGCACCCAGGCGCCGGAGATCCCCAACATCCCCTTCGCCATGGCGGGCGGAGGGCCGCAGCGCCTCTTTCGCGCCCAAGCGCCGGGTCCCCGCGAGCGCCCCACCGTGCTGCGCACCTTCACCACCGGTGGCCGCATCGCCGCATCGCCCATCATCGGGCCCGACGGCAGCATCTACATCGGCTCCACCGACGGCTCCTTTAACGCACTGCGGCGCAACGGCGCGCTGCGCTGGAGCTTCATCTGTCCAGAGCCCTGCTTCGCCACCGCCGCCATCAGCCAGAGCGGCGTGGTCTACGTGGGCTGCGACGACGATGCCTTTCGCGCCTTCACCTCGGACGGCACGCTGCGCTTCACCTACCGCATGCGCCACGACGCCGACTCCCCCGCGGCCATCGCCGAAGACGGCACCATCTACACCGGCGGCGACGGCCTGCACGCCCTCTCGTCGGGCGGACAGCGCAAGTGGAAGCTCCTCACGGGCGGCCACGTCAGCGCCCCGCCGTCCATCCGGCACGACGACACCATCATCGTGGGCAGCCACGACCACCGCCTGTACGCCGCCTCTCCCAGCGGCACCGCGCTGTTTGCCTTTGGCACCGGCGGCATCATCCAGGGCGCGGCGGCCATCCTCGAGGGCGACGACGCGGTCTTCGGTAGCAGCGACGGCCACGTGTACCGCCTCTTGCCCGCGGGTGGACTGCGCTGGAAAACCGCGCTGGGCGCATCGATCGACACCGGCGTCAGTGTAAGCCCCGACGAGCAGCGCCTCTTTGTCGGCACCATGCGCGGCGAAGTGGTGGCCTTGCACGCCGAAGACGGCAACGTAATTTGGCGCACCGCCACGGGCGACAGCATCCGGGCCACGCCGATGCTCGACAGCGACGGGGTGCTCTTCGTGGGCTCCCGCGACCGCCACCTCTACGCCCTAGACGCCGCCAGCGGCACCATCTTGTGGCGCCTAAACCTGGGCAGCGAGATCGACACCACCGTCGCCATCACCGCCACGCGCCAACTGCTCGTGGGCGCGGACGACGGCAACCTCTACTTCATCGGAGCCCCCACCCCATGAGCCACCTGCGCGAAGCCTCCGAACAACGCGAGCGCGACACCCTCTGCTCCCAGGCGGCCCTCTCCGCCGATTACCAAGACTCACGCGCTGTGCCCGAAGCCCCCTGTGCGGTGCGCACGGCCTTCCAGCGCGACTGCCACCGCGTGGTGCACAGCAAGGCCTTTCGCCGGCTGCGGGGCAAAACCCAGGTCTTCTTGTGGCCCAAGGGCGACCACTACCGCACCCGCCTGACCCACGTCATGGAGGTGGCCCACATCGCCCGCACCCTGGCGCGCGCGCTCCGGCTCAACGAAGACCTCACCGAGACCATCGCCCTGGCCCACGACATCGGGCACACCCCTTTTGGCCATGCAGGCGAGGACACCCTCACCCAACTGCACCCCGCGGGCTTTCGCCACGAACAGCAAAGCCTGCGCATCGTGGCGCACCTCGAACGCGACGGCCGCGGGCTCAACCTCACGGCGCCCGTGCTCGACAGCATCCTCAATCACTCCAAGGGCGCGGGGCCCCTACTCGACGTGCCGCCGCAAACCCTGCCCAAGTCCCTCGAAGGGCAAATCGTGCGCATCGCCGACCTCATCGCCTACGTGCACCACGACCTCGACGACGCCCTGCGGGCCAAGGTGATCAAGCCTGCGGACGTACCGCCCTTTGTGCGCAAGGTGTTGGGCGATCAGCACTCCGGCCGTCTCTCCACCATGATCTCCGATGTGGTCGCCACCTCGCTGCAAGGCGACTGCGCCGCCATCAAAATGACCCGCGACATGGCGCACACCCTGGAGGCCGTGCGCAACTTCTTGTACGACAAGGTGTATTACAACGAATCGGTGCACGCCGAGTTTCGCAAGACCAGCGATGTGATTGCGCGCCTGTGGCATTTCTTCCTCGACGACCTCGACCGTTTCTACCAGTCGTTTTGGCCCGCCGCCCTGCGCGATGGCATCCCCGAAGACGACGTGCGCGACTTCATCGCCGGCATGACCGACGCCTACGCCATCAATCTCTACGACACCCTGTTCATCCCGCGTCGCTGGTTCGTGCTGTGACGCCCCGCCCCGCATCCACCCCGGCGGTGCGCCTCAAGAAAAACCTCGAGCGCGCCATCGCCCACGGACATCCCTGGTTGTTCCGGGAGGCGCTCACACCGCTGCAAGCACCTGCCGGCACCGTCGTCGACGTCCTCGATCGGCGCGGCCGCTTCATCGCCAAGGGCTTGTGGGACAACGGCCCCATCGCCGTGCGCATTTTCTCGCTGGTCAACCGCCCCCTAGACGCCGCCTTGTTTGCAGCGCGCATCGACGAAGCCCTGGGGTTGCGCGAAGTCGCCGTACCGCCCCACACCGACGCCAGCCGCCTCATCCACGGCGAGGGCGATCGATTGCCGGGGCTCGTGGTCGATCGCTACGGTCCCTACGCCATCGTCATCCTCGACAACGACGCCATCGACGCCCACCGCGACACCGTCGTCGACGCGCTCCTGCCCGCCTTGGCGCGCCGAAACATCCCCCACGTGGCCCTCCGCCAAGGCCGCGGCCCCACGCGCCAACTCTTGCCCCTGGCGGGGGAGCTGCCGCCGCGCATCCTCATGGTGAGCGAACGCGGCATGACCCTGGCCGTCAACCTCCACGACGGACAAAAGACCGGCCTCTTCCTCGACCACCGTGAAGCGCGCTTCGCCATCCGCGCGCTCTGTGCCGCCCTGCCCGCGCCGCGCGTGCTCAACCTCTACGGCTACACCGGCGGTTTCTCGGTGGCCGCAGGGCTCGGGGGCGCCAGCGAGGTCGTCACCGTGGACCTGGCCAAGCCCGCCTTAGACCTGGCCGAAAAAACTTGGCGCGCCAATGGGCTCGACCCACGCCACCACCGCGTACACGCCGAACGCGTCGACGCCTTTTTAACGCGCGCGACCGACGCCCCGTTCGACATCGTCATCGCCGACCCGCCCTCTTTTGCCCCCAATGAGTCCTCGGTGACTGCGGCGCTCAAGGCCTACCGCGCCCTGCACGCCGCCGCACTTCTGCGCGTGTGCGACGGGGGCTACTACCTGGCGGCTTCGTGTTCCAGCCACATCCACCGCGACGCCTTTGAAGGCACCGTGCGCGACGCCGCCCACGAAAGAAAACGCTCCGTGCAAGTGCTGCAGCGCATGGGAGCGGGCATGGACCACCCCGTGCCGCTCGGCTTTGCCCAGGGCGACTACCTCACCACCTTGCTCTGCCGCATCCACCGGCGGTAAACACTTTTTGCCACCGCATAAAAAACCCGCACGGAGAACGCCGCCGTTGGTGGTACTATCCGCGCGATGAATACCCTGCACACACCCGCGACCCTTCACATCACACCCCTGGGCGGCTTTGGCGAAATCGGCATGAACTGCCTGCTGGTACAATGCGGCGAGGCCCTGCTCATGCTGGACTGCGGCGTTCAGTTTTGCGCCGAACCCCGCCTGGGCGTCGACTACTACCACCCCGCCTTCGACGCGCTGCAGCACCGCGCGCAGCACCTCGAGGCCATCTTGCTCACCCACGGCCACGAGGACCACATCGCCGCGCTGCCCCACCTGCCACCCGCCATCGACGCGCCGGTGTACGGCGGCCCTTACACCCTGCGCCTCGCCCAGTCCCGGCTCTCCGAGTATGGCGCCGCCAAGCGCTTCGCCCTCAACGCCCTCTCTCCGGGCAAGGTCATCACCACCCCCACGTTTCGCGTCACAGCGCTGCCCGTGACCCACTCCATCGTCGATAGCTACGGCTACCTCATCGAGGCTGGCGAGCGGCGCATCTTCGTCACCGGCGACTACCGCCACGCCGCCACCAGCGATGCCAACAGCGGCGACAGCGACACCCCAGCGCCCATGGCCGAGGTGATGATCGGCGACAGCACCGGGGCCCTTGAGACCGACGTCGGTCACGGCGAACCGGCCCTGCTCGACACCGTCGCCCACATCTTCGACGCGACACCGGGACGCATCTATCTGGCGCTCTTCTCTTCCAACATCGCCTTGCTCCACCGCCTCGCGGCCATGGCGGGCACCAAGGGACGCCGCGTCGCCTTCTCCGGGCGCTCCGTCCAAACCAACATCGAGCTCGCAGCATCCGTTGGCCGCGCGTTACCGCACCTGGCCCAGCGCGTTGCCCCGCACAACATCGACACCCTGCCCCGCGACGCCACCGCTGCCTTCATCTCCGGCACCCAGGGCGAGCCGCGCTCGGGATTGCAGCGCCTGGCCACGGGCACGCACCCGCACCTCGACGTGCGACCCGGTGACGCCGTCGTCATCTCGTCGCGCGTCATCCCGGGCAACGAAGTGCCCGTCAGCCAAATGATCGACAATTTTTTGATCCGCGGGGCGCGCGTGTACCACCCCGGCACCCATCCAACGCTGCACGTCTCTGGGCACGGCACCGTCTCCGAAATTCAAGCTGCCATCCGGCGCGTGGCCCCGCTGGCCTATCTACCGGCCCACGGCACCTACGCGCACCTGGTGGCCGCTGAAGAGATCGCCCGGCGCAGCGGCGTGCCCCAAACCGCGGTCCTGCGCAACGGCGACACCGCCACCTGGGATGGGCACACGCTCACCGCGCAACCCAACGCCCTGCCGACAGGCCGCGTCGCGGTGGCCCAACAGCGCCCGCTGACCCACGGCAACCTGACAGAGCGCGCCATCATGGCCGAGGGCGGCTATCTCTTCATCGAGGCCGCGCAGCAACCCCACGCGGACAACGCCCCCATCCGCATCGTCCGGTGGCAGAGCTGCGGCGCATTCGATCCCGCCACCGAGGCCCAAGTGCGGCACGCCGTCGCGGTGCGCCTCAACGACACCGCGTCCGATGAGGCCTGGACCAACGAGGACGCGTTCAACCGCCTGAAAAACCAACTGCGACGATTTTTACAAAAGAAGTGGGGCGCGGTGCCCTATCTCGAACTCGTGCTGAAAAGAGGGGAATAGCGAGGGATAACCGCAGGCCTAGCTAGCGTGAAACGCGGACGATGCGGCGGCGGTTCTTGGCCTTGAGTTTGGCGTTTTTGCGCACGCAGCGCTTGCGGTCTGTCTTGGTATTGCGTCGGCGTGGAATGTACATGATCGCTCCGTTTTTTGGCATCGCGCGAGGGCCTTCATTGGCCCCGCCGTAAAAAATGAAGCCGAAACCTATGCGCGAAGCTCGGGATTGTCAAGGCGGAAGCAGCGCCGAAAACGACGCATCGCCGTCGACGTGGGAGCGCCAGAGATGGACAGCGCGCCCCTCGAATTCGCCGTACCAATCCACATAAAGTGCGGGAGTGGCGCCATCTGGGGCCTCCACGCGGCCGGACACCACCGCGGGCATCCCGATTTCGATGGGCAGGGCATCGCGTGCCACCGGGCCGGTTACATCGAGCGACACCACCTGCGCGGGCAAGGTGCTGGACGGCGGCGGAGACACCACCAATCCGTAACGCCCCACATCGGCGGCGATGCAAAACCGCCCCTGGTCATCCGCCACTCCCATGCTGTCGCGCACGGTCTCGGACTCGCCCAACTGCGCCATCGCCAGGACGTGCGCATGCGGCACGGGCTGCCCCTGGGCCACGACGGTGCCGCACACCCGCTTGCGCCGAACGAGCAACGCGGCCAGCTCCGTGTCCCCACCATCGGCTGCCAGCGTCAACGCGCCCTGCCACACCGACCAATCGCTGGTGCCCTGGTCGTTGATGTCTTCGGGAAACACCGTGACGCGGTAATCCCCTGGGTACAGAAACAAATCGCCGCGGCCCTCAAAGGTGCCGATGCGACCGTCGTTGCGGCAAGTGGCCGAGTATTCGAGCTGTTGGCGCACGCCGTCTTCGTCGGCATGAGACGTGTTTTCGCGGACAAAGTGAATGCGGCAGCGGGTGACCACGGCGGATTCGGTGGATTCGGCGCTGCGCTTCATGCGCACCGTGCCCTGTAATCGCAACGGGGCGAACAAGTGGGGCACAAAAAATGTGCTGCCCTGCGCCCGCGCCACGTCGGGTACATCGATGAGAAAGTCGGGGTGAAACGGCTCTTCGGGGCGCGAGATGCGCAGCGCGACATGCGCGTGATGTGCGGGCAACAAAATCGAGAACTGCCCACAACTCGACAGGGCCGCACAGCGCGTGACGTCCCGCGTCGAGAGGATGGCGCCCGTCTCCGGGTCTACAGCCACCACCGCGAACCCGTCGGCCGATATTTCGCTCTCTGCGGAGAAGCGTTGGCGCAGTTGTCCGGCAAAGGAGATGATCTCGGTGGGGTTTTCATCGAGCGCTACCGCTTCGCGTTGTGCGTCCGTCCACACGCCATCGTGGGAGAGGTGCAACTGCGACCAGCGCAACGGCGGCAACGCGGTGGCTTCGTCGGCGAAAAACGATACGTCGTAGGCCCCGGGCAACAGCGAAAAAGGCGGCGGCGTTCCCGTGGTGAACACGCGGTAAACGGACAGCACCAGGGGCAATCCCGGCGCGACAATATCTCGGTTGGCAAACAGCACGGTGCCGCTGAGGTCGCCCAACGGCGGCGCGATCTCCACCGGTGTTTCCAGGCGCAGCACGGCGGCGCGAGACGGCAGCGCGGCAAAGTGGAACCACTGCGCAGGCGGCGAGGATGCCTCGGGGGGCGTCACCACGTGCGCCCAATACTGCGGCATCGATGCGGACGGCGACGTGCAGATGCGCAGCTCTCGGTGGCACACGCCCGGCGCGCACTCCGCGTTGTTGCTGCAGTGGAACGGGTGGAACTCGTCGGCGTCGACGGCGTTCATGTGACAAGCTGCGAACAGCAAGAGCGCCGCACCCCACAAGAGCGCGCGTCGCACCGACGTCACAGCGTCTCCGATGGCAGCAGATCAAAAGTCCATTGTACGCGCAGCGCGTTGGCGTCCTTTGGCAGCTCGTTGCCCGGCAAGTAGAGGCGGTCGGAGAGCTCGACCTCCACCAACAGGGTTTCGGTGGACGGGTACAACACACGCATCGCGATGGCACAGCGAAAGGTGATCAGGACGCCTTTGTGGAATGCCGTTGCCTCTTCGGTCACCGGGGGCTGGCAGGAGATTGTGTTGCGCACGGTCACCGCGGAGTTGAGGTGCTCCACCAGGGTGATGCGGCTGTCAAAATTGCCGACATCCCGGTCGTCGGGATCCCAGATGGTCACCGTAAACTCTTTGGTTTCGCCGGGGAGCGCGGTGCCCAAGGTGTCGCTCGGCGGGTGTTGGCTCACCAGGCGGCCGGGGTGGTTGGTGGCCAATTCAAACGCGATGTCGTCGGTGACCAAGCAGCCCGTCGACACACATGACAGCCATATCCAGCAACCGATAACCCACCACCGCATGCCCGCCTACACCTTCTCGAGATAGCGATAGATGGTGCGCGGATCGACGTCCAATTCCTGGGCGGTCTTGGTTCGATTGCCACCATTGCGCGCCAACGCCTGCAAAATGTACTGCCGCTGAAAGTCCTCTCGCGCGTCGGCCAAGGACTGCAGCGGCGGCAGGTCCGCGTCGACCAAGTCCAAGTCCGCTGCGCCGATCAAGCTGCCATCCGCCAAAATGATGGCCTTCTTGATGCGGTTTTCCATCTCCCGCACATTGCCGGGCCAGGGGTGTTTGCGCACTGCCGTTACGGCGCCCGGCGTGAAGCCCTTGACCGGCGACTTCAGCTCAGCGGCAAACCGGCCCAAGAGGTATCGGGCCAAGACGACCGTGTCGTCGCCGCGTTCGCGCAGCGGGGGCAACATGATGTGAATGACGTTGAGGCGGTAGTACAGGTCTTCGCGAAACCGGCCAGCGGCGATCTCGGCTTCGAGGTCGCGGTTGGAGGCCGCCAGGACGCGGACGTCGATGTCTTCGACCTTGGTGGCGCCCACCTTGACGATTTGGCGCTCCTGCAGCACCCGCAGGAGTTTGACCTGCAAGGCCAGCGGCATCTCGCCGATTTCATCGAGGAAGAGCGTGCCGCCATTGGCCGCCTGGAACTTACCGGTGTGGGTCGCATCGGCGCCGGTAAACGCGCCCCGCACATGGCCGAAGAACTCGGATTCCATGAGGTTTTCGGGCACCGCGCCGCAGTTAATGGAAATAAACGGGCCCACAGCGCGGCTGGAGCGGCGGTGGATCTCTCGGGCGATGAGCTCTTTGCCCGTCCCGGTTTCGCCGCCGATCAACACCGAGACCTCGGCCGCCGCCACTTTTTCAACCTGGCGAAACACCTCGTTCATCGCGGCGCTGGCCCCGATAATTTCGCCGAAGCGCTGCTGTTGCAGATCATGGGAGAGGCTCTCGTTGCGCGTCTTGAGCTCGTCGACCCACAGCGCGTTTTGCACGAGCAGGGCGGCCTGCGCGGCAAACACCTTTAAGATGTCGAGGCTCTGGGATTCGAACAGGCCGGAGATGGTGTCGTTGCCCACGTAAATCAGGCCCATGAGGCGGCCTTTCGTTACCAGTGGCGCGCACATCACCGAGCTGAGGCGCAGGTTGATCACAGACTCTGCCGAAGAGAACTGGGCGTCGCTTTGGGCATCCGAAACGATGACGGCGGTCTTGGTGGCCACCACCTGGGCGATGATGCTGTCCGACAGATTGCACACCGCTGGCGACAGGTTTTCGCGGCGCAGATTGCGGGCCACCTTCACGTGCGGTTCGCCGTGCTCGAAGAGCAGCAAAAAGCCCTTGGCCGCGCCGGTTAGATCGATGACGGCGTCCATCAGTTTTTCGAGGAGCGAGGCGGTGTCGCCTTGGTTCATTAAGTCGTCTGAAAACGATTGCAGGCGTTGGAGTCCGAGCAACTCGGCCTGTTGTTGGTTGGCGGCGGGTTGGTCGGCATCGGCGTCGGCGGCGGTGGGTATTTCTAGCAGGCTGAAAAACAGCTCCATTTGTCCCACCGAGATGCGGTCTTCATGCGCCAGGCGCGTTCGGCGTCGGGTTTTTCCATTGACCGACAAGGGGGCGCCCCCGATTTCGCTGATGTGGAAATCGCGCCCGTCAAAGACGATTTGTGCGTGGAAATCGGCGAGGTGCACGTCGTCAAACACCAGGTCGTTGCCCACAGAGGCGCCAATGGTGGTGATGGACTTAACGATGCGGTAGACGCTGCGGCGCGTATTTGCCGACAGCCAAGTCAAGACGGGCATACCGCAGGACCTCCCTCCTACGCTGAGAAAACAGCGCACATCATACAGGAGAACCGCTGTTGCCGCATGGGGTTTTTGGCCCCATCAGGTGCCGGTGGTCAGTATTTTTCGGCGGGCGAAGAGCCGGGCGGTTGGGGCAGCACGCAATCGGTTTCGGCGTCTTGGTGCACGGGAAAACGCGGGGTGGTGCCTTCGCGGGTGGCGCGCTTGCGGGCCTTGCCGCCGGTGACGACTTTGCGGGCGCGTTTGGTCTCAGTGGTTTTGCTCAGTGAACCCATTAGTTCCTCCTTGGCCTCGTTTTGGCCTCGCTCTCAATGCGTGCAAGGGCCAGAAGCCGCGGGATACTAGGGCAGCCCCCACAAACGGTCAAGCGCAAACTATTGCGTGCCAGGTGCGCGAAAAAATGTCCGGGTGTGCGTGCTGTTTGTCCAATATGCGGTAAAAATGTGTTTAAAATGTAACATTACACATCGTTTGCGCGCTGGAACGGCGCCGGACCGCTGCGAGGAGGTAACGCAATGCGCCGCACAACATCTTTACGACAATGGCGCCATCTCGCCTGGTTGGGCGTGCTGTGGCTGTCCCTCGGCGCTTGCTCGGCCCAAGACACGGGGCAGCGCTATTACGCCTCGGAGTTCACCCACACCTCGGGCGGGCTCGCCGGTGTCGTCGTCGCCGACGGGGATGGCCACGCGGTCACCGCCTTTGTCGATGGGGCCGGCGATTTGACCCTCATGATGTACCGCGGGGCGGGCCATCAATTGCTGTGGGTGATGCCACCGCCTCGGGGGCTCGTCGATTGGCCTGCGGGCGCGCCCTACATGGTGGGCGATGAGAACACCACCGTGCTGTTTACGCGCTGGACCGACACGACAGTGGACTTCAACGTGTACGCAAACAGCGATCTGTCGACGCCCCAAACTTACACCGACGTGCCGCGTCCCGAGCTGTCGTCTGGCGCGTGGTCGTCCGGTGCGGCCCCGGCGCTGTTTGGCCAGAGCTGGGCCACGGTGCTCAAGGGCGGCTGGGCCACGCTGCGCCTGGGCGTTTGTGCGGCAAAAATTGGCGGCGCGGTGGCCACCGGTGGCATCTGGCTGATGTTTGCGGGCAGCGGCTGTGCCCTGGCGGCGACCGATGCCCTGGCGCTCCTGCTCAACGGCGACGATGCGACGACGAGCAGCGACGTGATGCTGGGGCTGTTTTCGGAGGCGCTGGGGCTGTATGCGGGCAGCGAAGCGTGCGACATCATCGCGATGCCAACCACGGCGGATGTCGGGGACAGCGCACAGCAATGCATCGGCGAATTGGCGCGCCGCGCACAAGACAACCCCGCCTGGGTCGATGCCCGCGGAACGGTGCACCGCGTGCCCACCATTTGGGATCAAGTCAGCGATGGAGATGACCTGCCGCCGCCGACGACGGGGTCGTTCGCTGGCTCCTGCGACACCATTTCCGCCCAGGGCATTTGCGTCAATTACAGCGGCGTCCAGCACACGGCCCAGGGAGCCCGCGATGCCTGCGTGGGGTCGAACGGTGTGTACAGCACGCTGGAGTGCCCCGCGGCGGGCGCCTTGAAAGCCTGTTACAATGCGGATCCTCTGAGCGGGGTGGTGGCCAACACCCAGGGCAAAGAGGTCATGGTGGTGTTTTATCCGCCCCTGATGGACGACGAGGCCGCGTCGCAGCTCTGCACGCAGTACAAGGGTTCTTTGCAGCCCTATCCGTGAGCGTTGCAGCGGGTCTGCGGTCGGCGAAAATCCCCTACGGGAAATGCAACCGCTGGTTGAAAGCCGGGGATTCTGTGCCTACGATGAATGCATACCGCATTGTGCTGAACCTTCAGCCCGTCCGCTGAATCTTCGGCCAGTCTTAAGGAGTGTCATGCGCCGAATGTTTGTCCCCGTACTGTTTTGCTTCGCCGCGACGCTGTTTGTGCCCACCGCGCACAGCGACGACAGCGATGTGATGGCCGCCGCCGCCGAGTCCTTTGCCCAGGGGCGCATCGCCTACCAAGCCGGTGACTACGCCGTGGCCCTGGAGCTCTTCACCGAGGCCTACAACCTCTCGGGCAAACACGACATTTTGTACAACCTCGCCCTGTGCAGCGAAAAGCTCGGCGACAGCAACAAGGCCATCGCGTTCTACGAACTCTACCTCGACGAAAATCCCGACGCTGCGGATGCCGCCGCCGTGCGCGCCACTGTCACACGCCTGCAAAACCCCGCCGCTGCCGCCGCCGCCGACGCCGATGCCGCCGCCGATGCCGCCGCCGATGCCGCCGCCGATGCCGGTGCGAACGCTGCTGCCCCGGAGCCCTCTCCCGGTCCCATCGTCGAAGAACCGCGCTCCCAGGCGACCCCAGTCGCCGCGTCGCCCTCCGAATACCAACGCCGCCAAAAGCGCCGCGTGGCCCAGGGTGTCCTCATGGGCAGCGGTGCCCTGTTGGCGCTGTCGGGCACTGTCACCGGCTCTGCCGCCCTCAAACGCCAGCACACCTACGAGCAAATCTGCGCCCCGGACTGCTCGGCGCGCAAGGCCGACAAAGTGCGCAACTTGGCCCTGGCCACGGATGTGCTCGTCTTCACCGGCGCCGCGGTGGCGGTGGGCGGGCTCATTTGGTGGCTCGTCGATCTGCGCCGCGAGCACAAGCCCCAAGACGCGCCCGTGGCCCTCCGCGTAACGGGCACTGCCCTGCAGGGGAGCTTCTGATGCGGCGCGTCACCAACATTGCCAATGCGCTGCGCTCTGGGTTGTTCATCGCGTCCCTGCTGGCCCTTGGGCTGGGGGCCTGCTCGCTCATCCTCAACCCCGATGAGCTCGACAAAAAATCTCCCCCGGTGGACACGGGGCCGGAGTGCAAGACCCACGCCGACTGCGATGACGGCATCGCCTGCACCGAGGACACCTGCGACGAAAAGGGCCGGTGCCGCCACCTGCCGGACAACAATGTATGCGCGCCCCTGGAGCGCTGCGACCGCCTGCGCGGTTGCGTGGACAGCGGCGCCCAGTGTGCCTCCGACAGCGCCTGCGACGACGGCATCGACTGCACCATCGACGCCTGCGTGCAGGGCCTGTGCCACCACACGCCAAATCACAGCGCGTGCGAGCGGCCCGAGCTGCTTTGCATCACCGGCGCCTACTGCGATGTGAAGACCGGTTGTTACGAGGGCCACGAGCGCCTGTGCGACAAGCCCGAGGGGATCTGCCGCGACGCCACCTGCGACCCCGAAGACGGGAAGTGTTACGAGCACTGGATGGCCGGTGCCGACGACGACGACGACGGCTTTCTCGACGCGAGCTGCGGCGGCGATGACTGCGACGACGAGGACGCGGCGGTCTTCCCCGGTGCCCAAGAGGTGTGCAGCGGCAAAGACAACAATTGCGACGGCTTCATCGATGTGGTCTTCGACGAGGTGTTCGTCGATGTGGCCGAGGCGGCGCAACTGCACGGCGTCGTGGTGGCCCACAGCGACACGCACGTCGCGGTGGCTTGGCAGAGCGGTGCCGGGGCCGAGCGAAAAACCTGGGCGCGCGTCTTCACCGCCGAGTTCGCGCCGGTGGGATCGCCCTTGCAGCTCAACACCGCCGCGGGCACCGCCAAGGGGGTGGCCGAAACCGGGGTGGCCCTCGCCAACGTGGACGGCGTCTTTGTGGCGGCCTGGGGCACGCGCCCGAACCAGTCCCCGCCCGCGCTCAATGTGGCGGCCTTGGTGCCGAGCGGTACCGCGCTGTCCTTGGCCGACGCCCACACCGTCGATGTGCGCGCCGATGCCACCGCCGTGGTGTCGCCCGCCCTTGTCGCGTTGCACACCGAAGCCACGCCGCGCTGGGTGCTGGCCTTTGGCGTGTTGCACGCTGCGAACGCTTATGAGATCGCGCTGACCGACGCCCTGGCCGCGGCCCCGGTGCTCCTCGATGCGGGCACCGGAATCACCGATGCCGTGGCGTTGGCGGTGGTTCCCGATGCAGTCAGTCCCCAGGTGCACGTGGCCTGGACCGCTGGTCCTGCAGCGAACAAACGCATCCGCGCGACGCACCTCGAAGACGCCGCGGGCTGGACCGCGCTGCCGGGATACCCCGCCGACATCTCCGACACGCAGGAGGTGCCGGGCCTGGTGCGCGACGCCGCGTGGCCGCAGCTCATCTGGAACGGCGAAATCAGCGGTGCGGATGCGCCCACCATCATCTGGCGCGAACAGCGCACCATCAATCTCAACACCGCGAGCACGGCGATTGTCCGCCACCTGGACGGCGCTCTTGAAGACGTGGTGCCGGCCTCCATCCGGGCGCCGCGAGGGTTGGCCGTCGCCTCATCTTCCGACATGCACTACCTGCTGCACATCAAGGACGCCTCCTCGTTGGCGGCGGTCCTAATGACGCTGGAGTTTTGGCAGTTCCGCGCGCCTCTCGCCCCGGCCTCAGCCCCGGTGGCCGCCACGCGCATGGCCGAGACGCGCCGCGATCCCAAAGACGCGGGCCCCGAACTGCAGCACATCGCCGCGCGCGCCCTGGGAGAGCGACACCTGCTCGTGGCCTTGGTGCACGCCGCCGACGACGGACAACACCACCTGCGCCTCGCGCGTTGGCAGGGCTGCATCCCGTTGCCGTAAGGGCGGCGGTCGCACATGACAGCGGGCATCCTCATCATCGGCACCGGCGGCACCTGTATCGACATCCTCGAGATCGCTGAAGACCGGCACCGCGCGGGTTTGGGACCGCCCTGCATCGGCTTTGTGGCGGTGCACGACGACGCCCCGAAAAGCTTGGAGTCCCTGCCGGTGTGGCGCGAGGCCGATGTTGGGTCCCTCGACGCCGACGCGCTGTTCGTCAACGGCACCGGCAGCCCCAATACCTACGCCCAGCGCGGCGACATCCCCGCCCGGTTGGCGCTGTCCGCCAAGCGCTTCGTCACCTTGGTTCACCCGTCGGCCTACGTGTCGTCACGGGCTGTGCTGGGGCGCGGTGTCGTCATTTTTCCCCAGGCGGTGGTGCACGCCCGCGCGGTCATCGGCGACCACGCCCTCGTCTTGTCGCGCGCCCTTATTGGACACGACTGCCGCGTGGGAGACCACTGCATCGTCGCCGCCGGGGCGCAGCTCACCGGCCGCGTCGCCGTGGGAACAACTGCGTACATCGGGGCCAACGCCACGGTGCTGGGCGATTTGTCCGTGGGCGCCCAAAGCCTGGTGGGGGCGGGCAGCGTGGTCACGCGCGACGTAACGCCGCGCCAGGTGGTGGCCGGTGTCCCCGCGCGGTGGCGGCGCAATATCACGTGAAAACGCGGACACCACGCGAAGATCAGGGCACGTAAAAACACACCGGATGGATGGCAATCGGGGCGGATAGGAACTTTTTTTGGTCCGCGCGCGTTGCTGCAGTAAAACCGGGGTGTTTCTATGGAAACCACGCAACCAAACAACGGAAGGGTGTTCATCATGATGAGAACGGTATGGACAATCGGGATGGTCGGCGCGCTGTTGCTGGCGGCTGGCTGTAACAAAAATGCCCAGGGCTCGGCCACCGCGCTGGCCCAAACCGACGGATACGACGGTCAGGGGGCTGGCGATGGCGCGGGCAGCGGCGGCGACGACGCGTCCTTGGGAGGGCGCAGCGCCGGGGACGGCAAGGAGTACGCCACCGGCGACATGCGCGATCTGTTGCTCACGTTGAAGCGCGTGCACTTCGCCTTGGACGGCGCCACCCTCACCGACGACGCCAAGACCGCCCTCACCGATGCGGCGGCACAGCTCCAGGATTATCCCGAGGTGAGCCTGTACGTCGACGGCCACACCGACAACCGCGGCACCGGCGAGTACAACATGTCCCTGGGCGAGCGGCGCTCCCGCACGGTGGTCAAGTACCTCACCGACCTGGGGGTGTCGGCGTCGCGCCTCAACGTCGTCTCTTTTGGCGAGGAGTTGCCGCTGGAGCCCGGCAGCAGCGAGCACGCCCTGGCCCGCAACCGCCGCGTCGATTTTCGCCTGATGCGCGGCGACATCGAACTCGTGCTCGAAGACGGCGACCTGGTCGACGACGAGGGCAAGCCCATCCCCTGACGCCCCCTCGCGCCCTCTCTGCGCCACCGGTTTTGCGCCCGCGGTTTGGCGTTGCAACCCGGCCCGGTTCTTTTAACATGGCCCCATGAAGCTCGTGGCTGACCTCCATGTACACTCCCGTTTTTCCCGCGCGACGAGCCGCTCCTTGGACTTTGTCGCCCTGCACCGCTCTGCCCTCGAGAAGGGGATCGACCTGCTGGGCACCGGCGACTTCACCCACCCGCAGTGGCTGGCCGAAATCACCGCGCAGCTCGCGCCCGCCGAAGACGGCCTGTTTCGCCTCAAACCCGCGCTGCGAGAGGCCGCCGAAGCCGGGCTGCCCAAGTGCCTACACGCGGACGTGCGCTTTGTGCTGCAAGTTGAAATCAGCAACATCTACAAGCAGGACGACGCGGTGCGCAAAAACCACAACCTCGTCTACGTGCCATCCATCGACGCCGCCGAGGCCCTCGCGAAGCGCCTCGCCACCATCGGCAACATCGCCTCCGACGGCCGCCCCATCCTCGGGTTGTCCGCCCGCGACCTGCTGGAGATCACCCTCGAGACCCACGACGACGCCTTCCTGATCCCCGCGCACATCTGGACGCCCTGGTTCTCCATGCTCGGCGCCAAGTCGGGCTTCGACCGCTGGCAGGACTGCTTCTTGGATCTGTCGGACCACATCTTCGCCGTGGAGACCGGCCTCTCGTCGGACCCGTCCATGAACTGGCGGCTGAGCGCCTTGGACGGCCTGACCCTGGTGTCCAACTCCGACGCCCACTCCGCCGCGCGCCTCGCCCGGGAGGCCACCCTGCTCGACATCGATCCGTCGTTTGGGGCCCTGCGCCGCGCCCTCAAGACCCGCGAGGGCTACCGGGGCACCCTGGAGTTCTACCCCGAGGAGGGCAAGTACCACCTGGATGGGCACCGCGCCTGCGACGTCCGTTTGTCGCCAGAGGAGACCCGCGCCTGCGGCGGCCTGTGTCCGGTTTGTGGGAAGCCCGTCACCATGGGAGTGGCGGGTCGCATCGACGCCCTGGCGGATCGACCGGTGGGCTTTCGCCCCGCCCACGCCGCGCCCTTCGAAAATCTCGTCCCGCTGCGCGAGGTGGTGGCGGAGGTGCTGGGGGTCACCCCGGGGGCGCAAAAGGCCGCGACCTGCGAACACCGGCTGCGCACCCAGCTCGGCGCCGAGCTCTTTATCTTGCGCCACGCCCCGCTGGAGGACATCGCCGCCGAAGGGGGGAGCGCCCTGGCCGAAGCCGTCCGCCGCGTTCGCACCGGCGAGATTCACCTGGACGGGGGCTTTGACGGCACCTATGGCACGGTGCGCATCTTCGATCCCGCAGAGCGCGACGACCTCTTGGGGCAGATGGCTTTTTTCGCCATGTCGCCGCCCCGCACATCCCCGGTGCGCGCCCGGACGCAATCCGCAGCCTCCGCGACAACGGCCTCCGCGACAACGAACACCCCTGCGCCTTCCGGGCGAAAGCAACCGGCGCCCCAGGGCGATCTCTTTGCCTTTGCCAGCGCCGCCGCCTTGGCCCGCGAAGAGCGACAGGGCGTGTTGAGCGCCGTGGTGCACGAGCCGCTCTTTGGCCTCGACCCAGACCAACACCGCGCCGCCACGCACCTGCGCGGACCCCTGCTGGTGGTGGCCGGTCCCGGCACCGGAAAGACGCGCACCCTGACCGCGCGCATGGCCCACCAAATCCAAACCGGCACCGCGCAGCCCGACCGCATGTTGGCCATCGCCTTCACGCGCCAGGCGGTGCTCGAGCTCGACGCGCGCTTGCAAACGCTGCTGCCCGCCAACCTGCCCGCCTTTCCCCAGGTCACCACGTTTCACGGCTTTGGCGCGATGATCCTCAAAGAGTTTGCCCCGGCGCCCCTGCCCACCCTTTTAGATGATGTCGAGCGCACGGCGCTTTTCGCGGCGCTGTTCCCGTCCGGCGATGTCCCCAAGGACGCCCTGGCGCGCATCAGCCTGGCCAAGCAAACCGTCGACCCGGCGGCTTTCTTCGCCGACGACCCGGCGGGGCAGGCGCTATTTGTGCGGTACGAGCAGGCCCTGCACGCGCAGCACCGCATGGACATCGACGACCTGGTGTGGCGCGCCCACCAGTTGGTGACGGACACCCCCGGCCTCGCCGCGTTCATCGCCCAGCGCTATCAATCGATCAGCGTCGACGAGTACCAAGACGTCAACGACGTGCAGGCCGCGCTGGTACAGCGCATCACCGACAACGGCCGCACCCTCATGGCCATCGGCGATCCGGACCAAGCCATCTACGGGTTTCGCGGCGCCCGCCCCGGTCACTTCACGCGCTTCGCCGCAGCCTATCCCTACGCCCGCACCATTTCCTTGGGCACCACCTACCGCCTCACCGATCGCATGGTGCGCGCGGCCCAGGGCATTCTCGCACCGGCGGGGGCCTACCGCACGCAGCGCCACGGCGTAAAGGTCGAGCTCATGTCCTGCCCCTCGGCGGCCAGCGAGGCCGTGCAAATCTCGCGGCGCATCGAGCAGCTCGTGGGCGGCACGTCCCTGCAATCTGAGTCACTGGGGCGCGGCGAAGAGGCGGGCAACTTCGGCTTCGGCGACATCGCCATCCTGGTGCGCACCCGGGCCCAGCGCGTTGAGATCGCCGAGGCGCTGCACAACGGCGGCATCCCCGTGTTGCCGGTGGGGGAGGGCGAGCCATTTGATCCGCGGGCGCAAAAGGTGGCCCTCATGACGATGCACGCCGCCAAAGGACGCGAGTTCGGCGCGGTCTTTGTCGCCGGTGTGGAGCCGGGCATCGTGCCCTTGTCCGCCGGGGGGCTGCAGAGCGACACCGACGAGGAGCGGCGCCTGTTGTACGTGGCGGTTACCCGGGCGCGCACGCTGTGCATCTTGAGCTGGGCCACCAAGCGCATTCTCTTTGGCGAGGCCCTGCCCGGCGGTCCGTCCCCCTTCTTGGCCGACGTGCCCGCAGACGCCGTGACCCGCATCAACGCCGAGATAAAGTCCCGCAAGAGCGCCGCGCAGTTAACCCTGATCTGAGCCTCTTCCCCGCAGGCTTCCCCGCCATCCACCGTTGGCAATTCCCATTGACGCGCCGCGCGCTTTCGTGGCAGACACGGCCATTGCGTTTCGCAATGTTCTTTTTCAATGCATGGATGCCAGACGAAGGGCGCAATGGTGCGCCCGTTGGGAAGTCGGTGAAATTCCGACGCGGCCCCCGCCACTGTAACCGGGAACGAAAGCGCTATCACAGCCACTGAAACACACTGTTTTGGGAAGGCAGCGCCACTAGGGAGATCCGGAAGCCAGGAGACCGGTCCGGCACACCTTGGGCCTGCGGGTGGCATGGCATACGACGAAGGTTTCCCCGTTGTGCGCGCACAATTCGCCGTGCACCCCGCGCCCTGGGCGCAAATGGAGTCGGGGACCTTCGTTCAAGGAGTTCGAGATGAAGACAAACAAGTGGTGGATGGTCGTGTTGGCATCGGCGCTGCTGGGCTTTGCGACAACGGCGTGCGACGACAGCGACGACGACAAAGACAACAACGTCAACGACGACGGCGCGGCGGCCATTCTCGGCACCTACAGCGACGAGTGGGACAGCACCTACGCCTTCACCGAAGACGCGGTCGCGGTGGTGTACCCGCCTTTCGACGAGGGCGACGATCCCTTTGAGGCGTCGAGCGAAATCGTTGCCTGGCACATCGACGACGAATTCTTTCTCGCCGACAACGGCGACGGCACCTTCTCCCGCTACGACTGGACCGTGCAGGAGAGCGCGCTGTACTACTGCCAAATCGAATACGCCGCCGCCAGCCTTGACGACGCCCAAGCCAACGACACCGCCAACCGCAGCGATCTCGCCGACAGCGGTTGTGGCGGCTTCCCCTGGACGCTGCTGACCCCCGTCACACGCTAACGCGCCCGCCCATTCTCACCACTCGTCGATCGCGTTTTGTGGCGCGTTTATTGGCCCAAGATGGTGGCGTAGGCCGCCTCTGAGCACTCGATGGCGCCGTCTTTCTTCGCGCGTTCGCGCAGGTAGTCCGCGGCGATTTGGATGCTCTCCCAGGCGGTCTCCAGGGAGAAGAACTGGTCTTCGGGGACGCCGGGGGCCAGGCGCAGGCGCTCTTCGAGATGCTCGGTGAGCGACGGGGCGGTTTGCAAGGTGCCGGGCCACTCGGGCAGGGGCGCGCGCACAATGGCGTGGGCCGCCAGTCCCGCCGGGTTGATCCGCAAGAAGAAATCGCGAAACTCCAGACGCCACTTGGCGGGCTCGGCAGAGGGACCGCGCCAGTCGGCGCCGAAGGTGCTCGCCAGGGTGATGCCGAACAGGGCCCCAAAGGAGGGCGCGAAGAGCTCGACCATGTTGTGGCGCACCACGTGGCCGGGCTCCGGTACCTCGCCGCGGTTCTCCTCGCAGACCACCGCTTCGGTGAAGGCGTCGAGCAGGGGCAGGGTGTCGTCGGTGATGTCGGGGGTCAGGCCGAAGCGCTGTTGGATGTGCGCGGCGGCGCGCTGGGCCAGTTGGGCGATCGTATCGGGGGTGTTCGGGGGAAGTGCAATCATGGGCGTTTACGGGTTCTCGTGGAGGTTGGGTGCGGTGGTGCGCTGCAACTGCACGGTGAGGGTTTGCTCGCGGTTGGGGATGACCGTTGTTACGTGTCGGCTGTAACCGGCGCGGACGATCTCAATGCGCACGGGCCTATTGCTCTTGGAGAGGCGCAAGGGGCGCGAGGTGTGAATGTCGCCGTCCACCAGCACGGTGGCGTCCGAGGGAGAGAGTTTGAGCCAGATGCTGAAGCGCTCGTCTTCGGCGTCGCCTTGGGCGTTGGCGGTGTTGTGCAGCGTGGCGGTGGTGCGCAGGGCGCCGGGGATGTTGCGCCCGGTGACGCTGTGGGTGTCGCGAAAGGGGCTTTGGTAGACGAAGTAGTAGTAGCAGGCGCCGCCCAGGGCGAGGATGAAGAGCACCTTGCCCCAGGGGACCACCAGCAGGGGAAAGCGGGTGCGCGCGCGGCCGATGTAGGGCTTGACGGCTTGGGCTTTGCGGCGGGCGCGTTGGCCTTCGGGGCCGATGACGTAATCGGTGTCAGAGACGTCGAGGGCGTGGCGGTCGCGCAGCAAGGTGCCCCGGCGATGCGGCGGCGTCTCGCCAAAGTCGAGCTCGAATTCGTCGCGTTTTTTTGGCGCCTTTTTGTATTTCTTTTTGGCGACGGGCGACAGGGGGATGACCGAGGGCATGCCCACTTCGGTGCGGCATTCGCGCGCATTGCGGGGAAAGCGCCCCACGGCCGCTGCCGAGAGATAGGCGATGAACTCCTGGGTGTTTTGAAAGCGGTCCAGGGGGTCTTTCGCCAGCGCGATGAGGCAGAGCTGCTCCATGGGCTCGCTAATTTTCGGGTTGATGGCCCGCAGCATCGGCACCGGGCGATGGGCGGTCTCCCGCATGATTTGTATGGGGTCTTGGCCGCTGAAGGGAAAGCGCCCGGTGAGCATCTCGTACAGGATGACGCCCACGGCGTAGAGGTCGGCGCGGGTGTCGATTTTGCCCCGGCCGTCTAGGGTCTCTGGGGCCATGTAGCCCGGCGTGCCCATGACGACGCCCTCTTCGGTTTGCAGTCGGCGCGGCGGTGCCTCCCGGTGGTTGGGGCGATTGGCGGCGCTGACCATGCGGCTCGCCCCCACGACGCCGCTAATCTTTGCGATGCCGAAGTCGAGGATTTTCACCTCGCGCTGCCCGTCGTCGTTGCGGGTCAAGAAGACGTTTTCGGGCTTGAGGTCGCGGTGAATAATGTTGCGCTTGTGGGCGGCGCTCAGGCCCGTGAGCACTTGGTCGATGATGTCGACGATGTCGCGCTCGCGCATGCGGCCCTCGCGGTCCAGCACCGCGGCCAGGGATTCGCCCTCCAGGTACTCCATGACGAAGAAGGGGCGGCCGTCGGGGGTGATGCCGTAATCGAAGACGTCGACGACGTTGGCGTGCTTGATGCTGGCCGAGGAGCGGGCTTCGGTTTTGAAGCGATCGAGGATGGTGGTGTCGCCGGGATCGAAGGGCAGCAACACCTTCACCGCCACGACTTTGTTCAAGTCGACGTGCAGGCATTGATAGACAACGCCCATGCCCCCTTCGCCGAGCAGCGCCAGAATTTGGTATTTGTTTTCCAGCGTGTCGCCGATCTGCAATCGGTGATGATGTCGCATATCGCAATTCTAACGGAAGAGTTTCATGGTGCAACAATGATTGTGCTGCGTGTTTTGATGAATTTGGTGCTATGATCCGCAACTGTTTTCAACGCGATTTGAACGGACTCATTTGTCGGAGTCGTTTGTCGAACTTTTGTCGAAGGAGCATTCGCGCCATGAACCAAAATACCGTTTGTCGTCACCGCATCTCTTGGCCTCTCACCGCGCTTTTGGCGCTGCTGTGGGTGTCGCTCGTCGCGGGCTGTTCTGCCGGAAGCGAGCAGGCACTCAAGCCCAAGGTGCTCTCCTTTTCACCGGGGAAGGCCACCGACAACCTCCGCGAAGAGCTGCGCATTCAGTTCGACAGCCCGATGGTCGAGGAGGGCGAAGTGGGCCAGGAGGTCAAGCGCCGGGTGTCCATCTCTCCGGAGGTGCCCATCAAGGTGGTGTACGTCGACCGCCAAACCCTGTCCATCCAGCCCTTGGCCGATCTCCAGCCCGCCACGGCCTACGTGGTCACCCTGCTGCGCGACCGCAAGAAGGGCATCGAAAAGCAGGAATTCCAGTTTCACGTGCAGCCGCTCACCGTGGTGGACTGCCGCAGCTTCGACGCGGCCATGTCGCCCCTGCAGCCCAAGCCGGTGCTGGTGTTCAACCAGGAGGTCGCCGCCGCGGACATCGAAAAACACTGCCACTTTCGCCAGGCCAGCGATGCGCGCGACATCCCGCTTGGCGCCGAGGTTGTGGCGCTGGAAGCCGGCGCGTTTCAATACCGCGTCGCCCCGAAGCAGGCGCTGAAAACCGAGACGCGCTACACGCTGCGCTGCGAGGGCCTGACCAGCAAGTCCGGCACCTCGCCCATGGTGGCGCCCTGGACCCTCGACTTCACCACCCACGCGCGGCTGAGCGTCCAGAAGGCCACGCCCACCGGCACCGACGCCTGGTCCGACGAGGTGCACATCCGTCTCCACTTCAGCACGCCCGTCGAACTCGCCGCCGTCTCCGAGGCCGTCTCCGCCACGCCGGCCATCCCGGGGCTGTCGCGCGGCACCCTCAACCCCATGGGCACCGAGTACACCGCCATCGTCAACCTGAAGTCGCAGACGAAGTACCGCATCAAGGTGGCCAAGGGCCTCAGCGACATCTTCGGCCAAAGCCTCGACAGCGCCTTCAGCCACGAGTTCACCACCGGTTCTTCCCGGCCGCGCTTTCAAATGCAGACCGGCATCTTCGCGCTGGAGGCGGGCCTCACCGACGCCTTCCCCTTCTGGACGCGGAACCTGCCGCGTTACTCCGTGGCCTGCGCCGCAGTGCCCCAAAAGGACATCGTCAAGCTGCTCACCGGCGAGATGAACTACGACCCCTGGTACGACACCACGTCGTCCAAGGCCCTGGACTGGACGCGCCTCAAGCTCAAGGTGCAGCGCACCACCCAGGTCGTCGATCAACCCAAGGACCGCTGGGACATGCGCCCGCTGCCCCTGTCGCAGATGTGCGGCGGCACCCAGAGCAAACTCTACCTGGCCGAGATGAGCTCCACCGCCGCGGTGCCCGACCCCGAGTGCCCCTGGTGCGAAGACGCCTTCCGCCGCGTGCTCATCAACCACACCGACTTGGGCGTGCTGCTCAAGGCGGGCACGCAGTCCGGCCTCATGTGGGTCACGCGCCTCTCCGATGGGGCCGTGGTCTCGGGCGCCAAAGTCGCGGTCTATACCCCGGAGGGCACGCGCTTCTTTTCCGGTACCACCGACGCCCAGGGCCTGGTGAAGCTGCCGGGCATCGACAGCATCAAGAGCAAAAAGACCACCGGTGAGTACGAAGATGAGTGGCGGTCGCGGCGCCTTATCGCCATCGTCGAGCACGGCGACGACATGGCGGTGGTGGACGGCAACTGGCAAAACGGCATCCAAATTTGGAACTTCGGCGTCGACGCGGACTACAGCGCCCGCAGCGGACGCTACCGCGCCTTCATTCAATCCGACCGCGGCATCTACCGCCCCGGCGAGACGGCGCACTTCAAAGGCCTCGTGCGCAAAATCGAGCTGGGCAAGTCGCCCCAGGTGCCCAAGGGCGAAAAGGTCGCGGTGCAAGTTAACGATGTGCGGGGCAACGAGATCTTTAAAAAGACCATCGCCCTCTCGAAGTTCGGCGGCTTCGGCTTCGACATCGAGCTGGGCGCGTCCGTGGCCACCGGCGATTACGAGGTCGTCGCCACCATCGGCAAAGAAGTCTTCCGCGAATCCTTCATGGTCGAGGAGTTCCGCAAGGTGACCTTCTCGGTGGGGCTCGCGGGCGAAGCGCCCAAGGGCAAGAGCCAGCGCACCCAAATGACCGTGTCGGCGGACTACCTCTTCGGCATGCCGGTGACCGACGCCAAGGTGTACTGGAGCGTCATGAGCCGCGATCACAGCCTGCGATTTGATCGCTACCCCAACTTCTCCTTCGAAGACGAAGCCAGCCGGGGCTGGGAGTACTACTGGATGGGCTTTGGCGGCAACGAGGAGCACGTCGCCGACGGCAGCGGACAAACCGACAGCCAGGGGCGCCACGCGTTTTCGTTCGACGCCAAGAAGGACAGCGGCCAGCCCCTCGACTACCTCGTCTCGGCGGAGGTGCAGGCCGAAAATGGCGAGACGGTCCGCAAGAGCCGCGCCATTACGGTGCACCGCAGCTCGCATTACTTGGGGCTGCACACGCAGGAGTGGATCCAAGCCGTGGACATGCCCTTCTCCGTGGCCTCGGTGGCGCTGACGCCCGCGGGCAAGGCCGTGGCAGCGCGTGCCACGATCTCGTGGAACAAACAAGTGTGGAACTGCCGCCGCTACGACGGCGACGAAAGCTCCTCGTGCAAAACCGAGAGCTACCGCCGCTGGTCCCAGGAGATCGACATCCCCGCCAGCGGACAAGTGGAGACCCGCGTGGTGCCCGACGAGCCCGGCGAGTACGTGGTGCGCCTCGAAGGCAAGGACGCCAACGGCCTGGCGATTGCCGCGTCGAGCTATGTTTGGGTCATCGGCAAGGGCGAGGCCTTCTGGAGCGGCGACGAGTCGGTGCGCATGGGCATCATCCTCTCCAAGGACAGCTACAATCCCGGCGAGGTGGCCAAGGTGGTGCCGCGCGCGTCCATCTCGGCGAAGAACACCCTCGTCACCCTGGAGCGCAACGGCATCATGGAAGCCTGGGTGCAGCCCGTGCAGTCCGCGGGGCAGGGCATTGAGATCCCCGTGACCGACGCCCTCGCGCCCAACGTGTTCGTCAACGTCTCCATGGTGGCCGGACGGCAAGGGGAGGGCGACGCCCAGCGGCCGCAGTTTCAAACCGGCGTGGCCGAAATGAAAGTCGACATGACGCACAAGCGCCTGCAGGTGGCAGTGACACCCGAGAAGGGCAACTACGCCCCCGGCGACAAGGTGCGGGTGCGCATCAAGACCACCAACGCCGACGCCCCGGTGCCCACCGAGCTCTCGATCTCCGTGGCCGACGAAGGGGTGCTCCAGCTCATCAACTACAAAACCCCCGATCCCATGCGGCCTTTTTACGCGCCCTTTGGCCTCGGCGTGGAGTACGCCACCAACTGGAACCGCATCCTGCGCCACTACGATCCCGAGCACTTCGACCCCGACCAGGGCGGCGACTCCGGTGCGCCTGGCGACGATGCCGTGCGCTCGCGCTTCCTCTCGTCGGCCTTCTGGACATCGGCGCTGGTCACCGACGCCAAGGGCGAGGCCTCGTTTGAATTCGTGGCCCCGGACAACCTCACCACCTTCCGCATCATGGCCGTGGCCGCCGACGACGGCGCGCGCTTTGGCTCGGGACAGGACAAAATCCTCGTCAACAAAAAGCTGATGGCGCAACCCCTGCTCCCGCGCTTCTTCACCGAGGGCGACGACGCGCAGGTGGGCGTCGAGGTGCACAACCGCACCGAAAAGGCCGGCGAGGTCAGCATCCGCGTGACGGCCCAAGGCGCCCAGTTGGGACAGAGTGAATTCAAGCACAACCTCGGCGCTGGCGAAAAGGTGCTGGTGCGCACGTCGGCGAAAATCCCCAAGGACAGCGCGGCGGAGGCGACGTTTACCTTCTCGGCCAAGATGGGCGCGCACTCCGATGCCGTCGCAATGACCATCCCCGTGCAGGCGCCGCGGATCACCGAGCAGCGCGAGATGTTCTCCGGCACCGTGCAAGACAAGGCGCAGTTCGACATCAGCAAAGCCCAGGCCGGCGAGCGAAACCGCGTGTTGCGGGTCGAGTTAGACCGCAGCGGCATGGCGCGCTTCGCCCCCAGCTTGAGCTATCTCATCACCTATCCCTACGGCTGCTTGGAGCAGGTCATGTCCCGGGTCATTCCCATGGTGAACCTCAAAGAGATGGCCGCCGCGCTGCAGCTCGAACAAACCCAGGCCAAGCGCATGGACGAATTCATCCAGGCGGGCATCGACAAGGTGTTGGCGCAGCAAAGTTACGACGGGCACTTCTCTTTTTGGCCCGGCAGCCGCACCTATCCCCACCTGACGGCCTTTGCGCTCTTCGGCTTGCTCGAAGCGAAACAGGCCGGCGTCCGGATACCGAAGAAGGCCATCGACGATGCCGCCAAGGCCCTCAAGGAGTACGCCAACAGCACCGATCCCAGCCGCCTCGACCCATACGCCTCGCCCACCGAACACCAGGTGAACGCCGCCATGTCCGCGTGGGTGCTCGCCCGCGCCGGTCACAGCAGCGCCGCCCTCAACACGCGCCTCTACGAAGTCCGCGCCGCCCTGCCCGTGGTGGGACAGGCCTTCTTGCTCATGTCCCTGCGCGCCGTGCCCCAGCAGGCCCACTTGGCGAACACGCTGCGCGACGAGCTGCGCGACCAAGTGGTCATCCGCGACGGGTCGGCCATCGTGAAGGAGCGTGTCCGCATGCCCTTCATCATGAACTCCGATGTGCGCTCCACCGCGGTGGTGCTCATGGCCCTGGCCGCCGAAGACGGCACCGCCGCGCAAGTGCAGGCGCTGCGCAAGGGCCTCGATGGCGCGCGTTCGCTGGGCGGCGCTTGGACGTGCACCCAGGACAACCTCTGGGCCCTGACCGCCCTCTCCGAGGTGGCCCGACGCCAGTCTGCCAGCGACCTCACCTACACGCTCACCCTGGACGGCAAGGCCATCAAAAACGGTACCCTGCGCGGCATGGGCGTCCTCATCGACGACATCCCCCTGTCGGCCTCCGGCGACGCCGCCAACTTCGCGGTGCAGGTCAACGGCAAGGCCGAGCTCGCCGTGCGCGTCATCTCCGAGCGCAGCGACAACATGAATGCGCCGCAGCACAACGGCCTGCAGGTGGTGCGCCGCTACCGAAAGCCCGGCACCGATGAGCCCGTGGGCACGGTGCGGGTGGGCGATCTGGTGGCGGTGTCGATCACCGTGACGACGCCGACCCTGGCGCATTACGGGGTCGTGGTCGACGCGCTGCCCGCGGGGTTTGAGCCCGTCAATCCCGAGCTGGCGGTACACGGCGACGCCACGTTCTCCAGCGGTTACGCCGACTACGCGCTCACCTACCAAGAACTGCGCGACAGCCAGGCCCAGGCCTTTTACGACCGCCTGCGCCAAGGGACCCACACCTACACCTACCAAGTGCGCGCCCTGACGCCCGGCACCTTCACCGCCATGCCCGCCCGCGTCCACCTCATGTACGAACCCGCCATCAACGGACGCACCGCCGCAGACACCATCGTCATCAAATGACATCGCCCCGCGCCGCCCGCAAAGCCCGGTGGCACGCCCTGCGCCGCAATCCTTGGTTTTGGGCGCTGGTCGGCGTGGTGGGGCTCCCCCTCTTGTTGGCCCTGGGCTTTTGGCTCACCGCCTGGCTCTACCCCTTTCCCACAGAGCGCCTCACCGAGGATGTCGGTGCTCCGTTAATCATTGTCGACCGCCGCGGCGAGGTGCTGCGCGCGGT
>LSQX01030425.1_pt2 | contig 85601 bp, 74 predicted proteins | sample 654561 | NCBI WGS metagenome assembly LSQX01 (sample SAMN04489861, study PRJNA283612) | anaerobic digester metagenome | isolation source: 4 biogas reactors fed with cattle manure at either 37C or 55C with and... | place: Denmark: Kongens Lyngby | collected 2014 | reverse complement strand
CAAGCATGCTTTATTAGAATTATTGTTTGATCACGACCCCGGTTTTCACCGGGGTCGTTTTATGTCGGGAGATCTTCTATACTTAAACAGGTGAAGTAAGTAGCTTAAGCTTTGACCATTGCCATGTTTCAAAATATTATTAATTAGATAGCAAACGAAAGCAGGAAGACAGATGAGAGATTCAAAGCTGAAGAAAACAAGTTTTGCAAAAACTCTGCTAACAGGATTGTACTATTCTCTAATGATAGCCATTGGGGTGTTTATTGTCGTAATTCTGGTGAATTTTTTGCAAGGCCACATAGGAACAGATATGCAGGCTTCAGAACTTGCCCTGCTGATAGCAGGCCTTGCGATTGCCTTCTACGCTGCCTTCTCCCTACAGATGCCACTGCATGAACTGGGACATCTGGCTTTTGGCAAGCTGACCGGATATGAGCTTCTTGTCTTCCGGATCGGAAGTTTCATGTGGATTCAAAAGGAGGGAAATCTGCAGTTTCGGCGCGTAAAGTTTGCAGCTTCCGGAGGACAGTGCCTGATGGTGCCGCCGGAAAGCTCAGACGGGAAGATCCCCTATCTGCTTTATAATCTGGGTGGCATAATAGTGAACTTTACCCTTGCGCTTATTGCCATAGCCCTGGCCTTGCTCACTTCAGATATTGAATTCTTATCACTTTTCTTTATGCTGGTCGCAGCATTTGGCATGGTCTTTGTCGTCATGAACGGAATACCGGTTGTTGCAGGAAAGCAACATAATGATGCCTATAATATCTATACCATCAGCAAAGTGGAAGGAGGCATGCGCGCTTACGAGACTCAACTAAGGATAAGTGAGCAAACTGTAAAGGGAAAAAGGCTGAAGGAGATGCCGGCGTCATGGTTTGAGCTGCCGTCGCAGGAGGCAATGAGCAATGGGCTGTTTGCCAGCCTTGGTGTTTTTGCTTATAAAAGAATGCTGGACCTTCTGGAAATCGAGCAAGCAGATCTCATTATGGCCCGCTTGCAGGAACTGGACAGCCTAACGGCGACGCAAGGCGGATTTATTATCGCAGACCGCGTTTATTGTGAATTGCTGGGTGATAACAGAATAGGCATTTTGGACTACTGGCTGGAAAAGCGTCAATCAAATTTCATGGATGCCCATAAAACTGAACCTGCCATAATCCGGACAATTTTTAGCTATGAATTGCTGCAAAAGAAAAATAAGGATCTGGCCAACAATTTTAAGAAGGTTTTTGATCAGGTCACTGAGACCTACCCCTTCCCTCAGGAGCTTGCAATGGAGCGGGAGCTGATGGCCTATGCGGAAGAAAAAGCAGCAGAGAGAAAGGATAAAGAGTAGTTATAGGGCCCACAGTATCTACACCTGATTTCAGTGTCATAGCAAGACTTCAACTTTTAGCTTAATATAGTAGATGGATAAGTTTTAAGGAGGGAATAATGTATGAAATATTCAGAATTGAGTCTTGAATTACACGAAAAAAACAGGGGTAAAATCGAAGTCACTTCCAAAGTAAAAGTTGAGACTAATGAAGATCTCAGCACTGCCTATACACCTGGAGTTGCTGCGCCCTGCCGCAAAATCGCGGAAAACCCGGATGATGTTTATAAATACACAGCTAAAGGCAATCTGGTGGCTGTTGTCACAGACGGAAGTGCTGTCCTGGGTCTGGGCAATATAGGCGCCAAAGCTGCCCTGCCGGTCATGGAAGGCAAATCGATTCTCTTCAAGGAATTTGGTGACGTCGACGCCTTTCCCATCGCTATAGATTCTCAGGATACTGACACTATTGTGGAGACAGTCAAGCTGATCTCACCTGGATTTGGCGGTATCAATCTGGAGGATATTTCAGCTCCGCGTTGCTTCGAAATCGAAGAGAGACTAAAGCAGGAACTCGATATTCCGGTTTTCCATGATGACCAGCATGGTACTGCAATTGTTGTACTGGCAGCAGTAATGAATGCCCTTAAAGTTGTCGGCAAAGAACTGCCGGACTTGAAGATTGTTGTTAATGGCGCCGGCTCAGCAGGTACAGCCATCATTAAGCTGTTGCAGACTGCAGGTTCAGGCAATCAAATCGCCTGTGGCAGAGAGGGAGCCATCTGTAAAGGTGTCGCAGGGATGCGTGATTCATATGTTTCTCTGGCTGAAATCACAAATCCAAATATGGAAAAAGGCTCACTTGCAGATGTTATCAAGGGTGCTGATATCTTTATCGGTGTTTCCGGTCCCGATGTTCTGACAGCTGATATGATCAGGTCGATGAATACGGACCCGATTGTTTTCGCCATGGCTAATCCGGAGCCGGAGATTTTACCGGATCTGGCAAAAGAAGCCGGGGTGCGTATTATTGGCACGGGCCGCTCAGATTTCCCCAATCAGATTAATAACGTATCGGTTTTTCCGGGGATTTTTAAAGGAGCTCTAAGAGTGCGGGCAAGAGAGATCAATGAGGAAATGAAACTGGCAGCTGCTGAAGCCATTGCCAATTATATTCCGGAAGCTGATCTGAATGAAGAAAATATTATGCCCAGCGCTCTGGATAAAAATGTGGCTGATGCTGTTGCTGATGCGGTAGCGCAGGCGGCAAGAGACACAGGCGCAGCAAGGATCTAGAGGCCGGCAACAGCAGACGTTTTCATCACAAAACAGAATACGCAGAAAGATTTGTCTTAGAGGGGTAAATATGGATTTCACATTAAGTAAAGAACAGCAAATGTCCAGACAGCTTTTCCGCGATTTTGCGATCAAAGAGGTCGAGCCTCTGGCCGGAGAAATCGACGAAAACCACCGTTTCCCCAGTGAAACAGTTGAAAAAATGCATAAGTATGGTTTTATGGGCATTCCTTTTTCCAAGGATTATGGTGGTCAAGGCTGTGATACATTAACTTATGTGCTGGCAGTTGAAGAACTGTCGCGCGTATGTGCGACTACAGGCGTGATCGTATCTGCCCATACATCACTAGCAGCCGGAGCTATTGACAGCAAGGGCACAGCAGAGCAAAAAGAGAAATATTTGCGGCCACTGAATACAGATAAGCTGGGTGCTTTCGCCCTGACAGAGGCTGATGCCGGAACCGACGCCGGCAGTCAGAGGACCACTGCTGTTCTTGATGGTGATGAATACGTCCTGAATGGTTCGAAAATATTTATTACCAACGCCGGCTATGCAGACATCTATGTCGTCTTTGCCATGACTGATCCCAGCCAGGGAACTCGTGGCATTTCTGCTTTTATCGTGGAAAAAGGCAGGCCGGGATTTAACTTTGGACTTGCTGAAAAGAAAATGGGTATTCGTGGCTCTTCAACGCGCGAACTGATCTTTACTGACTGCCGCATTCCCAAAGAGAATCTTCTGGGTCCGGAAGGCAAGGGCTTTGGCCTGGCTATGGGCACACTTGACGGCGGACGCATCGGCATAGCAGCTCAGGCGGTAGGTATTGCACAGGGCGCTTTGGATAAGACAATTGCCTATGTCAAGGAGCGCAAACAATTCGGTCGCCCGATAAGTAAATTTCAGAATACGCAATTTCAGATTGCCAATATGGCGACTGAAATAGAGTCAGCCCGCTACCTTACATATCTGGCAGCAGAAAAGAAAGATTCGGGAGAACGCTATTCTTATGAGGCTGCTATGGCCAAACTTAAGGCCAGCCGCACAGCCAATTATGTCAGCAGTTTGGCAGTCCAGCTGCATGGCGGCTATGGCTATATGCAGGACTATGATGTTGAGCGCATGATGCGTGATGCTAAGATTACAGAGATTTATGAAGGAACTTCAGAGGTCATGCAGATGGTTATTGGCGGAAGTTTATTGGGTTAGGGGGGAAAGATATGAAGATTATTGTATGTATGAAGCAAGTTCCTGACACTAATGAAGTGCGTATCAACCCCGAAACAGGCACTTTGATGCGCGAAGGTGTTCCTTCCATCATGAATCCGGACGACAAGGCTGCTCTGGAAGCAGCCCTGCGGATTAAGGATGCGGACGGTGCCCGTGTTATCGGTTTGAGCATGGGCCCCCGGCAGGCAGAAGCTGTTTTACGTGAAGCTTTGGCCATGGGTGCGGACGAATGCTATCTTTTGACAGACAGGGCTTTCGGCGGTGCCGATACCTGGGCTACTTCTTCAACTTTGGCTGCAGCGATCAGACAGATTGGCTGCGACCTGGTTCTAACCGGCCGCCAGGCCATCGATGGTGATACCGCACAGGTAGGCCCCGGCATAGCTGAACATTTGAGTATACCCAATCTCTCCTATGCAGAAGATATCCGCATTGACGGTAAGGATCTTGTTGTCAGGCAGCAGTACGACGACAGCATTCACACAGTCCGGGCGACCATGCCGGCTCTGGTGACAGTTTTGTCCGAACTCAATGAGCCTCGCTATATGACCCCCGGAGGTATTTTCGATGCCTACCGGGAGAAAGAACTCAGGGTCTGGGGGCGTGATGATCTTGAGATTGAAGATGAGAATATCGGTTTAAAAGGTTCGCCCACCCGTGTTGCCAAATCCTTCCCTAAGAGTGTCAAAGCCCCGGGCATGACAATTAATGAAGGTGCTGATGAATCCGTACAGTTTATCGTCGATAAATTAAAAGAAAAGTACATTTTATAGAGGTGCGGCAAGATGACATATAAGGGAGTATTTACATTCGCTGAACAAGTTGATGGAGTTTTGACGAATGTTTCCTATGAATTAATCGGCAAAGCCAGAGATCTGGCAAAAGACCTGGATGAAGATGTAACAGCCGTTTTGTTGGGCGAGAAAATATCTCATCTGGCAGCCGATCTGATTGCAGCCGGGGCAGACAGGGTTTTGTATCTGGATGATCCGGACCTTAAGCTTTATCGCACAGAACCCTACACCCAGGCAATGGCTTACGTTATTAAAGAGTATCAGCCGGAGATTTTGCTGATCGGTGCCACTGCCCTGGGCCGGGATCTGGGACCAAGAGTGGCAGCCCGCGTTCACACCGGACTGACAGCAGATTGCACTGCTCTGGAAATTGATTCCGAAAATAAGGAATTGCGCATGACTCGTCCCGCTTTCGGCGGAAACCTGATGGCAACGATACTTTGTTCGGACCACCGTCCGCAGATGGCAACTGTCCGCCCCGGTGTAATGGTCAGGGAAGTGGCGGATCCGGACCGGGAAGGCGAAATTATTGAGCTTGATTTTCAGCCGGAAAAGAACAACTGCTATGTCACGGTAGAAGAGATAGCTAAAAAAATCGGTCAGCATGTAGACATTACAGAGGCTGATGTTCTGGTAGCAGGAGGCCGTGGCGTCGGAGGCGAAGAAGGCTTTGCCCTGCTGCAGGAGCTGGCTGATGTTTTAGGCGGTGAATTGGCTGCCTCGCGCGCAGCCGTCGACGCAGGCTGGCAAGTTAAGGAACGCCAGGTTGGGCAGACAGGAAAAACAGTGCGTCCCGGCCTGTATTTTGCAGTCGGTATCTCGGGAGCCATCCAGCATCTGGCCGGCATGGAAGAAGCTGACTATATAGTGGCTATCAATAAAAACCCGGATGCAGCAATTTTCAATGTTGCTGATGTCGGCATAGTCGGTGACCTGTTCGAGATCGTGCCCAAGCTGACAGCAGCCCTGAAGACAGAGAAAAAAGCCTAGCAGCACAAACTTGTTGCCTGCATGGATCGGTGCCAGGCACGATTTGATGCATGCATGAATTGGTGCCAGGCACAAAAGTATGCAGACAACTACTCAGGAAGATTTATGGATATAAGTATTGCGACCAAGGGTGACAACGTTAAACTTTCTGAAGATAAGAAATCTGTCATCCTGATTGACCAGACTAAGCTGCCCAACTCGCTGGAATACATCACAGTCCAAACTCCCGGAGACCTGTATAATGCCATTTTTGAACTCAAGGTAAGGGGAGCTCCGGCCATTGGTATAGCTGCGGCATACGGTATTTACGTGCTGGCCCGGCAAATTGAAGCAGATAATTATGAGGATTTTCTGGCCGAATTCCGTGAGCAGAAAGACTATATCAATTCATCCAGACCAACAGCAGTTAACCTGAGCTGGGCCCTTAATCGTATGGAACAGCTTGTCACAGCCAACAGCGATAAGTCCAGAGCTGAAATTCTCGCCCTTCTGGAAAAAGAATGTGTCAGCATTCATGAGGAAGATATAGCTATGTGTCTGGCTATTTCAGAGTATGGTCTGACTTTAATCAAGGATGGGGACGGTATACTTACTCACTGCAATGCGGGACCCCTGGCCACCTCCAAGTATGGAACTGCATTGGGGCCGCTGCTATTAGGCAAAGAGAGGGGCATGGACTTTCGGGTTTTCGCTGACGAAACCCGTCCCTTGCTGCAAGGTGCCAGACTTACAACTTACGAACTATTTCATGCCGGCATTGACGTTACTTTGATCTGCGATAATATGGCCAGCCTTGTGATGAAAAACGGCTGGATCAATGCCTGCTTTATCGGATGTGACCGCATCGCCGCCAACGGTGATACGGCTAACAAGATCGGTAGCAGTGCTGTGGCGATCCTGGCCAAACATTATGGTATTCCCTTCTACGTCCTTGGTCCGACCTCAACCATAGACATGAATTGCCAAACTGGTGACGATATTGAAATTGAACTGCGCGACCCTGGAGAAATATCCGAGAAGTATTATGTGAAGCCCATGGCTCAAGTTGGCGTCAAATGCTACAATCCTGCCTTTGATGTGACAGATCATAGTTTGATCACCGGCATTGTAACTGAAAAAGGAATCTGCCGGCCTCCATATAGTGAAAGCATCGTTGCCCTGTTTAAATAGCAAAAAGATCAGTGCTTCCGGAGTAGCTGCCTGATCAGGTCAAGGGTAAAAACAACCAGTCGATTTCTCCTCCGTCTTCTGAGAATCCAATCGCTCCATTAGCGGCTACGACATAGTAACTGCCCTCATCAGCGGGATTTTCTTCATCCGAGAATTCGGACTCAATGAGGAGACGATCGCGGTCGTATTCATCATAGGAATCAGCAAATCTCCACCTACCCGTGATGCTTACAGCATACTGGGCTGCCTCCGACAAACTGGAAAATTTTTTCACTTGTGCGCCTCCTTTTGTGATCACAGCATTTTTCTGAGCGCCTGTGATATTCCCCACTGCAGCTTTTGTTTTCTTTTTATCTGCCTTCTTTTTTTCCTTGCTATAGGTACGGATGACGAGAAATAGCAGAAAACCACAGGCAACAGGAGCCAGAAAGTGAAATATGATCGCGAAATCTCCCATTTCACCGAAATCGGCAAGGGCAGTGGGTTTATTTATCCGGGGGAAAAAACTCAAATAACTGATGCTTTCTCTGCGTATTTCGCCTTCTTTCAGACTGGGCCACTGTTCATCGCTGGAGTAGATCACATAACCCTGATATTTCTTACCATTGGCCATGAAATAGTAACTCTTGGATACTGTGCGAGAACGGTTGACATCCGTGAAGGAACTGTCCATTCGGCTGTGGTAACCGTCGACCGTGCCCAGGGCAGTATCTCCCCAAAATGCCAGAACAATGGTGGTCAGACTGATATAGATGGCGAAGATCAAGACAGCACAAATAATAATTAGAATGGGAATCGGAAGATTGTTCTTGCTTTTTTTTCTGCTCACCTGCTAACTCCTTAGTTGCTATAACTTATCAGTTACCGCAGCTTCCGTTCTTTAGGCGGTGCGGTGATATCTATACCTTGATTGATTCCATCTTAAGCTTCAGCCTGTACTTCGCGCAAGCAGTTAGGAGAAATTCTTTTACACTATTTTATTCAGTACTTTTTGCCTAAAATGCTAATCTAAAAATTGCTTATATTTGACAAAATAAATGATATGGGAGAATATAAATGCGGTAGATCTAAGTAAGAAATATAAAACCAATTCAATAATATTCAAAAAAAGTATATAAGTCTTGTGTTCATATTATTGAATTCATTGTGCAAGCACAAAAAACAATAAGGATTCTTTTAGGAGGAAAGTCATGAAAAAGTTTCTAAGTATCTTATTGGCATGTATCTTAATGATTTCAGTAGTTGCATGTGGTGAAACTGGAAAAACACCTGTAGAGAGTAATACAGCAGCACCAACCGCAGGATCTACTGAAGCACCAGAGGATAAGGACACATTGTTTATCGGACTGTCAATGCCTACCTTCGCAGAAGAGAGGTGGGTAGTAGACGAGGAATCAATCTCAGCCTATGCAAAAGAGAAGGGCTACAAGTATACAATGGCGGTTGCCGACGGTGACAGCAATAAGCAGAAGGAGCAATGCTCCACAATGATCACATTAGGAATTGATGTGCTCATTCTTGCACCAAATGATGGTACTGCTGCTGCATCAATAGTTGAAGAAGCAAAAGCCGAAGGTATCTACGTTATAGCCTATGACCGCTTAGTGACAGGTACAGATTTAGTTGACATCTACTTGACATTTGACAGCTGGTACATGGGTGGACTAAATGGTGAATATATCGTAAATGCACTACAGGAAAAGTTCGGAGAAGTTAAAGGTAATGTTGTTCTCCTGAAGGGCGACCCGGGCGACTCAAACGCACCGCAGTATTTTGGCGGAGCATATGAGCACTTAGAGCCTTATGTTGAATCCGGAGCAATTCACATTATCAGCGAAAATGACGTCGATGGCTGGAAACCGGATGAAGCTCAGAAACACGTTGAGAATGCTATGAGTATCGCTGATGCTCAAAACATTACCATTGACGCAGTTCTGTGCCCTAATGATGGAACAGCAAGTGGTGCTATTGCAGCCCTGGGTGATGATATTGCAAAAGATACAATCATTACCGGTATGGATGGTGAAGCTGCAGCTCTCAGACGTATCTTAGCCGGAACACAATCGATGACATCTTGGGGTGACACACGGGCCATGGGCAGAGAAGCAGTTGATATTGCTGAAGAACTCTTTAGAACTGGCAAATATCACACTGAGTATGCAGAAGAAGGCACAGATGCCTCCGGAGCAGAAATTATGGTTCCGACCGTAAAACTGCCTGCACAGTTCATTGATATTGATAACGTAGATCTCCTGATTGATGAAGGCTACCATTCTTATGAAGATATCTACGGATAATCCGGAAAACATTTATAAACTGTAATAGATAATTAATGGAATTGGGAAATTTATTTCCCAATTCCAAATTAATACAGGATGTCTATGGTAGAGCGAGAGTTTACTTTTTGTGGCAATGAAGTTTGTGACTCCTGCCCGGTAATTTCTTTTAAGCCATAGACATCTGTGTTTTGCAAATATAATTAACCTCTTGTACCAATTGTATTTGCAAAGCACACCCAGGAGGAAGTTATGGAAGAGTATATTCTCAAAATGGAACATATTACAAAGGTGTTTCCCGGAGTCAAAGCCTTAGATGATGTTACTTTTAGCGTTAAGCGTGGTGAAATTCACGCTCTTGTTGGTGAAAACGGAGCCGGAAAATCAACCCTCGTTAAAATATTAAGCGGAGTACATCCGGCGAATTCATTTGAAGGAAAGATCATCTTAAATGGTGAAGAAGTAAAGTTTAATTCCATTAAAGACAGTACTAATCAAGGAATCGCAATAATTCACCAGGAATTGTCACAAAGCGATAATCTGAATATTGCAGAGAGTATTTTCCTCGGTGCAGAAATAAAAGGAAAATTTGGCTTAATCGATTGGGATACTACTTACCAAAAGGCAGCAAAATACCTTGAGATGGTCAATCTTGATATAGATCCGGAAACGAAAATAATTAATTTAGGAATTGGACAAAAGCAATTAATTGAAATCTGCAAGGCTATAAGTAAGAATGCAAAAATTTTAATATTGGATGAACCTACAGCTGCACTTACTGAAACAGAAACAGAGAATTTATTAAACTTCTTACGTGAATTTCAGGAACAAGGTGTAACTTGTATTTATATCTCTCATAAACTTGATGAGGTTCTTGAAATTGCTGATAGTATTACGGTTCTGCGAGATGGCAGATCAATAATCACTAAGGACAAAAAAGATATTAGCAAAGAAGAAATGATAACTCACATGGTGGGCAGAGAACTTACCCAGATGTATCCCAGAGAAGAACATCATGCGGGAGATACCGTTTTAGAGATAAAAGACTGGAGTATATTCCATCCTAAAATCACAGACAAAAAATTAATAGACAATGTAAGCTTTAAAGCCAAACGAGGCGAAATTCTTGGTATTTCCGGACTTATGGGTGCTGGCAGAACTGAATTAGTGATGAGCATTATTGGTGCTTATGGTTCGAATATATCCGGAGAATTATATGTTGAGGGGCAGAAGGTACAGATCAAATCACCGGAAGAGGCGATAAACTACGGAATTGGTTATGTGTCGGAAGATCGTGCTCGTTACGGCCTAATCCAGCTTCAGAATATTATATTCAATACTGGATTGGCAAGTTTTGAACAACTAACGAGAAATGGCTTAATTGATGAAAATGAGTTAATCGCCAAAACAAATGAGCATGTTGATTTATTGGATATTAGAACTCCCAGCATAGAACAAAAAGCTAAGAATCTGTCTGGAGGAAACCAGCAAAAATTGGTATTGGCTAAATGGCTGATGACAAATCCTAAAGTGTTAATACTTGACGAACCAACAAGAGGTATTGATGTCGGGGCAAAGGTTGAAATTTATAATATTATGAATAATTTAATTGATCAGGGTGTTAGTATTATTATGATTTCATCTGAATTGCCTGAGGTTTTGGGCATGAGCGATAGACTTCTTGTAATGCATGAAGGAAAGATTGCCGCTGAATTAGACTGCCTGGAAACAAATCAGGAAGAAATAATGCACTACGCAACTGGAGGAGAATAGTAATGTCAAACGAGAATGAAGGATTAAGGGTGAAGAGGCTTATCCCGAAAAATATTGGCAAATATACCATGATTATTGCCTTAGTGGCGATATGGGTATTTTTTGAAATTATCACTAAGGGAATTTTCCTTACTCCGCGGAATATGAATAACTTATTCCTGCAGATGACTTTTATAGGTATCGCATCCAGTGCCATGGTTCTGATCATGGTCGCAGGTCATATAGACTTATCTGCTGGTTCTGTAGTTGGATTTATTGGAGCAGTTATTGCTGTCTTGCTTCGCAGCCACAATACAAATGTATTTCTGGCCTTACTTATTTGTGTAGCAATAGGTGCAGCCATAGGAATATGGCAAGGCTATTGGGTTGCATATTTAGGTATTCCTGCTTTTATCGTAACCTTATCTTCCCAGCTTGTTTTCCGGGGTGGAGTTTTGGGGGTAACCCAGGGTAGCACTGTACAACCCGACAATGCAATTTTTAAGGCTATAGGTCAGGGATATTTGCCTAATATTGGCGGACCCGACGCATCATTAAATGTGACCGCTATACTGGCAGGCGCTCTTTTCATTATTTTTTACATTGCTTTCTCCATTAAAAAAAGACGAGACAGAATTAAATTCAACTTTATAGTTGACAAGAGATCAAAGTTTATTTTGAAGCTGATAGCTATGTCAATTGTGATCGCTCTGGTCTTTCAGGTTTGGGCTAAAGACAGAGGTATTCCGATTGCTATTATTATTCTGGGAGTTGTTGTCCTGATAATGCACATTGTTTCCACCAGGACAGCTTTTGGCCGGCATGTCTATGCAATTGGCGGTAATCGGGATGCTGCTGAATTATCGGGTATTAATGTTAAGAAAACCACCATGTTCATATTCATTATTATGGGAATTGCAGCCTCAATATCCGGCATTGTTTATACCTCAAGGCTAAATGCAGCTGCCATCGCGGGCGGAACAGGATCTGAGCTTGATATAATTGCATCTGCAATTATTGGTGGCACCAGCCCATCCGGAGGCTCAGGAACTGTGCTTGGCTGTATTATCGGAGCTCTGGTAATGGCATCTTTGGACAACGGTATGAGCTTATTGAGTTTGGGATCATTTGAGAAGTATGTAGTAAAAGGCCTGGTACTATTATTTGCAGTAGTTGTAGACACCATTAATAAGAGAAAATTATGATAGGCATGAAAGAAAAAATGAAATACTTAAGAGGGAAAAAAGAATTTGAATTTCAAATGCTGGAACAGCCTGTACCCAAGCCAAAACATAATCATGTTTTAGTTAAGGTATTTGCCTGTGGTGTCTGCGGCACAGATTTAGGCAATTTGAAAAAAAGTGATGAATACGTGGCACTGGGTCATGAGATTTCAGCTGAAGTAGTTGAACTTGGCGAAGCAGTAACAAAGGTAAACATTGGCGATACTGTAGTAGTTGAAGATATGACTGCTTGTGGGACCTGTGTCCACTGTAAGAGTGATAATGTTGATTTATGCGAATCAATGTATAGCCTTGATGATCAGTCCGGTATGGGTGAATACCTGTCTGTACATGAAAACATGCTGGTTCCATATGAAGGTCTTAGTCCGCTTGAGGCGACATTTGTCGAGCCCCTGGCTGTGTGTATAAACTCATATTTAGCTGCAAATGTGCCTTTAAATGGCAATCTGGTAGTCTGGGGGCTCGGCCCCCTGGCACTAATGACTGCTGCTGTCGCCAAACACTATAATGCAGCTAAAGTAGTATGTGTCGGTAGTTTAAGAGGCACAAAGAAAAATCAATGCCGTGAAGAAGCGGCTTATCTGCTGGGAGTAGACAAGGTAGTATACTCTTCTGACCAGGATGTATTGGAACAAATCAATTCAGTCATGGAAAATCAAGTGGACAGAGTGATTGTTACTTCCCCTCCCAAGACCTTGCCCATGGCGCTTGAGGCACTTAGCTACGGTGGAACAGTGGTAACTATCGGCCTGGATTTCGGCAAGGAATCCACTGTACCGGTAGATATAGACCAACTAATTCTGAACAAGAAGAAAATTATCACTTTTATCGCGGAACCTGCAAAAAGGTTTCATCTCAGTAAAGAGCTGATCAGGGAAAAAATAATTCCGGTTGAACATCTGCTTACTCATACGATCCCTTTGACTGATCTTGAAAAGTTTAAAAGCATCTTTACAGAAGATTCCGCTGTAATCAAAGCTGTGATCGTAAATGAATAAAAGTAACACTAAACAGTAGTCAACAAGCAGGCATAATTATATTGCTGCTCAAAAAAAGAATTTTGGAGGTTGTTGATGTTATTCGTTGGTGTGGATCTGGGCACGACGTCCGTAAAACTCCTTTTAATGGATGAATTTGCTGATATTAAAAAAATTGTGTCTAGAGAATACCCAATCTATTATCCGCAAACAGGATGGTCCGAACAAAATCCGGAAGATTGGTTTGATCGCTTAATGCTTGCCTTTGCAGAGCTTTTACAAGGTCAGGCCAAGGAACAGGTAGAGGGCATAAGTTTCAGTGGACAGATGCATGGGATGGTCATACTGGATGAAAAGGACAGAGTCATTCGTCCTGCAATCTTATGGAATGATGGCAGGACTCAGGCAGAATGTGACTATCTGAATAATGAAATAGGGCAGGAGAAAATATCATCCTATACCGGAAATATGGCATTAACAGGCTTCACCGCACCCAAACTATTATGGGTAAAAAAACACGAGCCTGATAATTTCAGGAAAATCAAGAAAGTAATGCTTCCCAAGGACTATCTGGCATTTAGAATGTCAGGAGTATACTCCACAGATGTTTCTGATGCATCAGGCACTTTGCTCTTTGATGTAAAAAATAAGCAATGGTCTCAAGAAATGCTAAAAATCGTTGGCCTGGAAGCAGAGCAAATGCCGGAAGTTTTTGAAAGTTATCAAGTCACAGGCAGCTTACAGGATTCAATTGCAAAAGAATTGGGCCTAAGTCCTGATGTCAAAATAGTTGCAGGTGGAGGTGACCAGGCTGTTGCGGCAGTAGGTACCGGCACGGTAGGCCATGGCATGTGCAACGTCTCACTCGGAACATCCGGTGTAGTTTTTGTCGCAAGCAGGAAATATAGCGAAATAGATGATAATGCATTACACGTGTTTGCACATGCAGACGGAAAGTATCACTTTATGGGTGTTACTCTGGCTGCAGCTGCTTCCAATGAATGGTGGATGAAAAATATACTTGAAAGCGCAGATTATGATAAGGAACAAGCTGAATTCTTCAAATTAGGAGAAAATGACGTATATTTCTTGCCCTATTTGATGGGAGAAAGAACACCTTATAATAATCCTGCCGCGCGGGCTGCTTTTATTGGAATGGACATGGAGACCTCCAGAGCAGATATGACAGGCGCCGTACTTGAAGGAGTCGCATTTTCTTTGCGCGACTCTCTCGAAATTGTAAGAAAAAATGGTGTGGAAATAAATAGTATTCGTATTAATGGCGGTGGAGCCAAAAGCAGACTATGGTGCGAAATTATAGCTAACGTACTTAATGTTGAAGTCAACAAAATCCACAGTGAAGAGGGTCCGGCTTTTGGAGCAGCTATTCTGGCTGCTGTCGGCTGCGAAAAGTATAAGACTGTTGAGCAAGCTTGCGCAAAGCTGATTAAGCTAAGTTCAACAGTAAAACCGAATCAGCTTCTGCTTGAGAAATATAATAAAAAATATGAGATTTATCATGGACTTTACCCGGTGCTGGAAGAAAGTTTTGAAAAAATGGCAGGAAACTAGACTCATGCCACAGTCTGTTTAGCCTCTGCATTATGAGATAGAAATTATCTTGATTGAGATTTTATTTAATGGCATAAAAAAAGGGAGCCTCTTATCGTGAGACTCCCCTCTTGCTTTCCCAATTGGAAATTTTAGTTTGTTTCAGCTTGCAGGGGTCCTGCCAACTCTTTAATGAAGAAGAGTGTTCCGGGTTTCGTGGGCATGAAGGACGCAGGTACCCATTTTTCCGGTCCGCCGTAGCGAAGAGTCATCCACAGCGACTGACCCTGCCACATTTGGCCACCACGGAAGCCGCCGCCGTCACAGGCACCAAGACAACGGTCGCTTTGCAGAAAGAGACCTGGCCCGATAGTGTTGGCAGTGCAGGAGACAAGTCCTGTCCTGCTCTTATAGGAAGTGAATGCGTTTTGTTCAATGGTTAATGGATGCAGGCGTGCACCTAGGCGGTAAGTTTCTTTCATCCATTCATCGACTGTATCAAATTCAGCAGCAAAATGTGGCTCCCAGAAGGCGATATGTGTAGCACGACCTATGCCGTAGACAGTAATCATGCGTGCACCTTTGGCGCGCAAAGCAGCAATCTTTTCAGGATATTTAGGCAGATTATCTTTCGTAGCAAAGTTGCGCTGGTCTACCGGAACAGTCAGATCGCCCAGAGGCTCGTACAATGCTTTTTCCATTGAGTATTGGAATGAACCTGCGTTGGTTGGATCAAGTGTGTTTCCTTCGGCGTCAGCCCATTCGTCCATATTGAAGCAATGGCAATGATCCATGGAAACGTTCCATGCAGTCAGGAAATATACTACCCAACGGTACATACCCATTGGACCTACGGGCAGAATAAGAATTAATTCCTTATCTGCTTCACGTGTTTTGCGGATCTCAGTGGCGATTTCATGCCCCAACATAACATACATATCCTGAACATCATCAACTTGAACAGGGATGAAGTCATCATGCCAGCTAGCTTGCCTTTCCAAGATCTCTTCTGGTGAATGTGAGCAACAGGCATCCACTCTCTCCATGTCCCAACCCTCAGGATAGAATCCCTCAACATAGGAACCCTTAACCGTGTTCATAAAATTGATCATTTTTTACTCCTTATTTTTATTATTAGCGTATACATTCTTAAGTACACGCTTGTCGTCAGAAATAATAAATTGTCTCCTGATTCTAAAGAGATATCAGGATAACGCCTCTTCACTATATGATACCATGCAGGCTTTCTGCTTTGACTTGAACAGCCTTACTGCGGATCTCTGCCAATGTTTTACCTTCGATAAAAAGCCTGTACATCTCGATTACCAGCCCGGTCAGCGGGTCGTCCTGACTCAATTCCGATACTTGATGCAAAATCTGAACTGCAGTCTCCTCTGATTGCTTCAGATCAGATCTTTCCTCGATCAGCCTTCTTACTCCTGCTGCGATCCCGACTGCGATATAAACCGGCATTATTCCCTGTTCTAAAGACAAACGTGCTGAGCCGATCATACGATCATCTGCTGACAGTTTGCGTTCCAGATCTCCTCCGACCCGTTTACAGGTATCTCCCAGGGCAGCATTGTTAAAACGGGACAGTAAGTCTTCAACATGCAAGAGAACAGGATTAAGAGGCATGTCATATTTTTCTGATAAAGCCATCGCACTGTCTTGCATGGCATTCTGAACAATAATACGAATGTCAGCCAGGTTGATCGCCTGGTAGATGTAGTCAAGTCCGAGATAATCACCTAAATAGGCACAAGTAGCATGCCCCATATTGTGAACGTAAAGTTTGCGTTTGATATAAAAATCGAAAGGTTCAAAAGGAACCATGTTTTTAATATGTGGAATACTACCTTTAAAAGCAGCTTTATCTGTCGGCAGGAAGCCATACTTCTCCACACAAACTCTAAGTGGATTACCATCCTGCATTTCTGCAGTTTGTACGGGCACCATACGTCCAATCGATGCTTCGATCAAACCAACTGACTTATCAAAAATGATTTGCTCTTCAGCTGTTAACTGGTCTTTGATAAGTTTTCCCAGAATTTTATCTGCATTTAAAAGGTTCTCACAAATTATGATGTTCAGAGGAGGCTTAGCCATTGTCCAGCGCTGTCGGAGTCCTCTGACGATATTTGGAACGATATATTTAAGGGCCCTGCTGCCTACAGCTGTCGCCATGATGTCGCAATTAGCAATAGCATTACTTGTTGCCTCGCTGTCATTGCCGAGGACAGCAGTTACTCCTTCGATCCAAACATCTTCATATCCTTCATTAGAAACAAAGCGGACAGGATAGCGTTGCTCTTTTGACAGGGCAGCCACGACATGCTCATCAACATCAATAAATGTCACTTCATAAGCGGACTGGCTAAAGAGCGCTCCAATGAAGCCCCGCCCGATATTACCGCCTCCATACATAACTGCTTTCACTAATTGATCCTTCTTTCTCTCTCTTTGCTCTTGTTTTTTCTAAACTATATTTTTCTCCCAGCCTGCCTGGATTTTTTGTTCCAGTTCAGTAAAGCTACGCAGACCGCCTAAGGCATCATAGGCTTCCAAGCAGGAGGCACCAGTGCCGACTGTGTATTGCAGTGTACGTTCGAAACTATTACCCTGAAGAATAGAACAGAGGAAGGCTGCTATCGATGTGTCTCCAGCACCGGTTCCTGAGAGAATCCGATCAGGCTTATAAGAATCTTCGAAGTGTTGCCTGTTACCCCAATCATCCAGATTGACATTCAGGCGTACTGCTATCTTATCCATAATTGACTGAGATGCAGTCTTGCAGTACATGCCTTTAGCTCCACTCTTGATCAAGACGGTTCCTGCTCCATATTCCTGAGCTTTATCAGCCATGGGTTTGATGTCATGTTCAATGTCAAGCACTGAAATCACATCTGTATCGGCTGCTTTTTGCTGCCAGTTATGATATTTTCCCCGATCCAGCATAAAGCCGAGTTCTTCAGCACTGGGTACAAAGAAATCCACATAAGGCAAGACGCGCTGCAAAATGAGATCCCAGTCAGCTTTGCCTGCTGCCCGGTCTTCACTAACTGATGCCATGTCCAGAGAAGTCACAATGCCTTTTTCTTTTAGCAGACGGAATAAGTCAACAAGTTGCTGTCCGTCATTTATATACATCTGTTCCATAATTGGTGGATAACCAAAATGAAAGAGGTCGATATCATTGAAGGCTTCTTCGGAGAAATCAGCTAAGCTGAAAGTATCATTTGCACCGGACTGGTGCAGAAATATCCGGTCAATACCGGGTGGAGCGATGACAACAGAATATGAAGTCTGGCTGTTTTCATCGATAATCATCGAAGCGGCTGCGTCGTGCTGATTAAGTTCTTTAAGGACGATGTCGCCCAGTAAGTCTCTGCCGATTTTTCCGGTCATGCGCACATCTGCACCAAAAAACTTCATGGCCAAACCGGTGTTGGAGACCGCTCCACCAAGATGGAAGTTGATTCCCTGCATATCATACAGGCGTCCGGGAATTAAATTCTCCAGATTTCCACTGACAAATTCGGGTGTAATATCTAAACAAATATGGCCGGCAACTAAAACCTTCATGTTATTGTCATCCTTCTTAAAAGTAATACAAGCCTAAGGAAGCAGACGCTTAGCCACCATACGCGGCCAGGCATTACAAGGTCGAAAACCTTCTGCATAGGCGACTCCACTTTGCAAACCACGAAACTTAGAGCAGGTGCGTACAAAGTCAAGGAAATCTATTTTGTCATGCTCCAGCATCCAGACGATCTGTGACTCATGACAAGCCAGTGCTGAGATTTTTGTCTCGATCTCTTCAGATATATCGACATATTCGGTAGGCTGAAAGTTCATTCCGGCCAAGGTATCCATATAATAAAGAGGAGCGATAGTTGCGTATGGCTCATGCTCGGTTTCATAATGAATAATGCTGGAAGAGAAAGAAGCATTGAATACAAGTCTTGAGGTCTCTACATGGTCTCGCATATAGTCATCCGGTGAATGAGTAATGATAATATCCGGTCGGGCATAGCGGATAACATCGACCATATCACGTACCAGGTCTTCGTTTTTACTATCCACCATTAAATCAGGAATACCCATACTTATATGTTCGGCACCAAGAATCTCACAAGAACGATCAACTTCTTCATATCTGACTTTGGTTAATTCTTCGGGCATGATGACGACATGGCCCAAGCTTCCGGTAGCTACGTGACAATATATTACTTTGTGTCCTGCTTTAGCATACTTGGCTAATGTGCCACCACAAGCGATTTCAATATCGTCTGGATGACAACCTACTGCTAAAATGTTCATAATTCTCTCCTTTTATCTAGATTCTCTTAAGTATCCTGTCAATATGTGTGGATCTTTATATAATTCTAACTCTCCCAAATTGATTTTACAGAGTTTTCATATTCTGATGGCGAGGAGCCAACAACTTTTTTAAACATTCTTGAAAAATGCTGAATACTGGAATAAGCAAGCAAGTTGGATATTTGGGTGACATTATATTGGTTGCTTCTGGTTAGTCTTTTTGCTTCTTTCATTTTTAACCCGGTCAAATAGTCTATTGGACTCTCACCAATCTGCTCCTTAAATATCTTGCACAAATAGCTCTTGCTGATCAGGAAAACATCGCAGATATCTTGAAGTGTAAGTTTATTGTACACATTATTAATTAAAAATTTTTCTATTGTCTCAACAGTAGCATCTTTTGCAATTTTTCTTGAATCAATGCTGCCGTAAACTTGTCTGTATGGCGCATCCTCACTTCTTAATAAGGTGAACAAGAATTCAGTTAAGTAAATCTGCATCATCTGAGTAGATCCGAGCTTAGCATTATCAAAGTTTAAAGGTGATTTGTCTTCAAACTGCTGGGGTAATTCACCTAATGCGTTAACTGCTTCGTTCATGAAAAGAGAAAGAATTCCTTTCGCATCATCTTTGAGACTAAATATCTTATTATTAAAATAGCTCATGATTTCACTATGCGAAGTGAAAGAGATTACCAGGACATTGCTGGGATCCTTTCTGTTTGAAATATGTGAATGCTGTTCCATGGGTTTATGGAAAATAACTTGTCCCTGGTATAACTCACTGCCGATTCCATCTGTAATGGTAATAACGCTGCCTAAATCTACATAAAGCATTTCCCAACATTCATGAGTTTCCGGAGGGTGGAAGAAATATTTATCTAATTCAAAGTAATGGATTGCGTTAAAACCTATAATATCTATTTCTTTATTCACATGTACAAGTTCAAAAGCCAATGATCTTATACCCCTCAAATAATATTTGACAAATGTTAAAGAATTTCAAATACAACTTAATACTAACAAATAAAGACATAAAAATCTCCAGTTAAAAATAAAGTTATTTTTATAAAAGAAATATTTGATTAGAGATTTGACTTTATTTCGAAAAGCTTTGGAATGCTGAACCCTGGAAAAAATGTAATTATCTCTACCATATTTGACAATAAAATATGACTATTAACTGAACTAAACAAGACATAACTCAGAACTCAGGGCGATTTATACAATTATTTCGCAGTCTGGGGTCTTTATTAATTAATCTATAGTTAAAGCGGAAAAAATATTGCCTGTGCCGGTATTTATTTCAAAAGGTTAGATTTTTGCAGTTACTTGCTTTCCCAGTTTTATAATTGCAGTATATTTAATAAGCAATATTAACAGCGAACAGAAGATGCTGATTCGAGAAAAAGGAATATATGTTAAAGATTTAAGAATATATGTTTAATCGGCTTAATTGAATCAATGATATGATAGAGAATGAGTTGAATCACATTTTCGGGCAAATTACGAATTGGAATTGTCTGAAAAAATCTAAGATAAACAAAGATATGAGTTATTGCATCTATATGATTTTAAAATTTTCATGTACTTGTACAGCTAAGAAAGAAGGAGATGAGTATGAAGAATCTTATTGCAGTAAACTCCAACACCTACCACGGGTTTTCAATTGATGAAACTCTCGAAGGTATAGCGGCTGCCGGTTTCAAGTATGTAGAACTGGCTGCGGTTCGCGGTTGGACTGAACACATCATGCCTGACATGCCTGATGAGGAACTGGATAGAATCCAGAAGAAAATGTCAGATCTCGGTCTGGAATGTATTGCGGTTAGCGGACATTGCAATCTGACCGACGCAGATCGCCTGAACGATTTCCGTGACAACATGAAACTTGCCCATCGTTTCGGCGCAAAGTATATCAACTCATCCACAGGTGAAGCTCATTTTGCTGAAGATGAAGCTTTCACAGATGAAGTGTTGATCGAGAATATCAAGACACTATTACCCGATCTGGAAAAGTATGACCTGATTCTGGGACTTGAAGTACATGGAGAGTACGGAACAGGCGAATCTCTTATCAGCCTGGTCAAAGGCGTCAACAGCCCACGCGTAGGTGTCAATTACGACACGGCCAATGTTGTTTATTGGGGTGGCGGGTCATTGATTGATGACATGAAGAAAAGTGTAGACGATATAGTTTTCGTTCATTTAAAGGACAAGGTCGGTATGGATAATAGCTGGAATTTCCCTGCTATTGGCCAAGGCGAACTGGATTTACTAGCTTTCATCAACTATGTCGAAGACCATGGCTATAAAGCTCCATATTCACTAGAGATTGAACATAATGAAGCTTTTACTATGCGGGATAAGGTTGAGGGTGATATCGATTTTGTTAATAAAGTTATGAAAGAATCCTTCGATTATTTAAGGGAACACGACCTGATTTAGGTAATTTGCTTGTAATCTACAAGCACAAAATACAGAGAAAACTCTGGAGGTAAAGGAAAAGAAAATGAAAAGGAAACATATTTTAGTAATCATAGCTCTAGTTATGGCATCCCTTCTTCTCGTGTCTTGCGGAGAAAAGAAACCAGCAGAAGATGATGACAAGGAACTCGTTTTTGGCTATATCGCTTATCAGATGGCTGATATCTGGAACGAGTATTCATCCAAAGCATTTGAATATGCTGCCAAGGAAAACGGTGTGAAAGTTGTCGTTTTGGACTCTCAAAATGATGTCAGCCAATCCGTATCTGCAATGGAATCACTAATCCAGCAAGAAGTCGATGGTATCTCTATCTTCCCGATTTCACCGGAACAAGCTTCACAACTGGTCAGCATGGCCAATGAAGCAGGCATACCGATTACCATTGAAAACATTGATGTCTCTGCAGTTATTGATGACGAAGACTACATTGCTGCAGTTGCGTGCGAGTATGGTGATATCGGCTATGCAGCAATCCAGTGGTTGTCAGAAAATGTTGATGACGCCAAAGTATTCTACTGCGCCGGCGCAGTAGGTGGCGGTGTTTACGAATCCTACAAGATTGGTGTTGACAAAGCCCTGTCTGACTTCGGTGCTGACATTGAAATGGTGGGCTTATCAAATGGTGAAAACTGGTCTACAGAAGACGGCTTGAACCTGACACAAAACTTTATCAACTCAGGTGTTGAGTTCAACTGCATCTTTGCCAACAACGACCAGATGGCACAGGGCTGCTCTCAGGCACTGACAGAAGTCGGTTTGGATCATATCCCTGTAGTTTCAACAGGCGGCTCACCTGATGCTTATGGTTTCCTCAAAGATGGCACCCAGTCCGCTAACATGACAGCTCCTGTCTCCATCCAGGGAGTACAGACTTTCAAGAACTTGCATGATTTTGTTGCTTTAGGCAAAGATCAAGCTCAGAAATTCAAGGCTGTACCGGTTATTCCGGTTTCTGCTGATGACCTCTCAGAATGGATTGACTGGTCCGACTATGCAGGAGCTTACGAATTCGTTTACGGTGGCTAAAATCTGAATGATTCTGTCTTCTACCCCATGGAAACATGGGGTAGAATTATTTACAAAGAGTTTAGTCAATTTCAAGTATAAATTCGCTTTTTAATTGTGATTTAGATAGGAAGCTACAATGATAGATACCAAAAACCAGAAACCACTGGTAGAAATGAAGGGTATCACAAAAGACTTTCCCGGAGTACGTGCTTTGTCCGATATGACTTTTACAGTCTATAAGGGCGAAATACATTGCCTGGTCGGAGAAAACGGTGCCGGAAAATCTACTCTGATGAAGATACTATCCGGAGCGCACGCACCAAGTTCAGGCAGCATTTTAATTGAGGGAAATGAATATAGTGAACTGAATCCCCCTCTCTCACAAGATCTTGGTATCCAAATCGTCTACCAGGAGAACGATCTTGTTCCAACCATGAATGCAGTAGAAAATATTTTTGTTGGACAAGAGTTAAGCAACAGATTCGGCATGCTTGCTTTTAAAGAGATGCGCAAAAAAGTGAAGAAACTGGTTAGTCAATATAACATTGACCTTGATCTATCTCAAACGATAGAAAACATGTCGATAGCTGACCAGCAATACGTCAAGATTCTGAAATCTTTGATGAAAAACTCAAAGCTCCTGATCATGGATGAGCCGACTGCCGCTTTTAATGAGACGGACGCGGAGAAGGTACTCACCCTGGTACGCAGAATTTCCGACAGGGGCATAAGTGTAATCTACATATCACATTCACTTAAAGAAGTAGTGAGGATTGCTGATCGCATAACTGTTATCCGGGATGGGGCGGTTGTGCATAGCTATGATAGAAAAGACGGTAATTTCTCCATTGCTTCGATAACGACTGATATGGTAGGCAGACCCGTAGAAATGTTTTACGGTAAAGAAGCAAATCCCATTGGGGACATTATGTTCGAAGTTAAGGGACTGCGCCTGAAAAATGATTCACCCGAGATCAGTTTTAATGTAAGGCAGGGAGAAATCGTCGGCATCGCAGGTCTTGTCGGAGCGGGCCGGACAGAAATTGTTCGTGCTATCGCCGGAGCAGATAAACGCTATGCCGGAGAGTTTTATCTCAATGGTGAGAAAGTAAAAGTAGAAAATCCCAGCGATGGCATTAAAGCCGGCATTGCTCACATTACTGAAGACCGGCAGCGCCTAGGGCTGAACCTGGGTGCCAGTGTACTGGAAAATTTACTTCTGGTAAATATGCCGAACATTAAGACCCCTTCCCGCCTTTTTTATAACAGTAACAATTATGCGTCAGAGGTAAAACCAATAGCTGACGATTTAAATATTAGAACCCCTAGCTTGCAAACAACTGCGTTATCTTTGTCGGGAGGCAATCAACAAAAGGTAGTACTAGGCAAATGGATCTATGCTAAAGGAAAAGTATATATTTTTGATGAGCCGACCCGGGGTATTGATGTCAACGCTAAAGAAGAATTCTATAAACAAATGTCACTGATCACACAAGCTGGCAATTGCATCATCATGGTTTCCTCAGAAATGCCGGAACTTATATCCATGAGTGACCGCGTTCTGGTAATTTGCGATGGAGCGATTACGGCAGAGCTGACTAATGGAGAAATATCAGAGGAGAATATTATTAAATGTGCCTTAGGAGTAAATGGAGATGAGTAATCAGAAGAATAAGATGAGTAAGCAGAAAGTGTTGACGATTGTTAAGGATCAACGCATCATTCTTCTGCTTGTCATAATAGTATTAATGACAATAGTCGGCATAATCAATCCCAAATTCCTTAAACTAGGCAATATTACTGCTATCCTTCAGCAGATATCTGTACTGGGTATACTTACTATGGCTATGGCCATGTTATTAATCGGCGGCGGCATCGACCTCTCGATGGGCTACAACATGACGCTTGGCGGCATTGTTTCCGGTTCCATAATTATGAGTGGTGCCCCTCCCATACTTGGAGTATTAGCCGGAATCGCTGCATCTACAGTGTGTGGTCTGGCCAACGGTATAATTGTTGCCAAATCCAAAGCGATGCCACTCGTTGTCACTATAGGTACCGGTCAGATATTTTTCGGTATCTCTCTTTTGATATCAGGCGGTGCCTTTATCAACTTCCAGCACAGGCTGAATTTCCTGCGCGAAAGAATCTTTGGTTTCCTGCCCCTGATGGTCATTGTCATGATTGTGATCGTCCTGCTAATGTTCGTTCTTTTAAATAAGACGAAATTTGGCCGCCGTATTGTCGCAATTGGAGGCAATGAGCAGAATGCATTCTTGTCCGGTATAAAGGTTGATTCATACAAAGTTATTTCCTATACAATTGCAGGATTTATAGTTGGTATAGCGGGAGTCATTTTTGCAGCCCGTTTGAACGCTATCACTGCTCTTGCAGGTTCCGGCTACGAGACGGATGCAATGGTTGCTGCTGTTATTGGAGGCGTCACATTTGAAGGTGGACGTGGTACAGTTTCAGGTGCTTTTCTTGGTGCACTGCTGACCGGAATAATCTCCAATGCTCTTGACATACTAGGTGTTGACGCATATACAAAAATTGTCATTTCGGGTGCGATTATCGTCTCAGCAGTGGTAGTTAGCAGTACCGGACGACGCAGAACTTAGTAAAAACAGATAGAGGAAGGGTGTAGCTATGAAGTTAGGAGTCAGCTTTTACACATTTGCCCAGGATGTTGATATCCGGGAGGCCTGCGAAGAAGCAAAGAAGGCAGGATATGACGGAGTCGAACTGGTTCTGAGTGAGAATGGCCAGATCAACATGAAGACAAGCGACAAGGAGCTTGAACAGATTCGAGCTATGGTCCATGACATGGGTCTGGAGGTCTGCTCTATCGGAGCCTGGAACATGTGGGAACATAATTTAGCAGGCGAAGACCCTGCTGACGTATCTTATGCCCGTGACATAGCAAAAAAGCAAATAGATATCGCTAGTGCCATGGGAGCAGATACTGTGCTTATCGTGCCCGGCTGGGTAGGAACAAATTTTGCTCCAGGCGTTGTGTCTTATGATAAGGCCTATGAGAATTCACAGAATTCTCTGATGACGCTGGCACCATATGCAGAAGCAGCCAAGGTCAATATGGGGGTTGAGAATGTCTGGAATAAATTCCTTCTTTCACCTCTGGAATTCAGACGCTTTCTTGATGAGATCAACTCACCCTATGTGGGTGCTTATTTTGATGTAGGCAACATAATCTACATCGGTTATCCGGAGCAATGGATCAAAATATTAGGCTCCAAATACATCAAAAAACTGCACTTTTGTGATGCGAGATCTGAAGTGGCAGGCTTAAATATGTTCGTCGACCTGTTCGAAGGGGACGTAGATTTTGAAGCAGTCATGCGGGCAGTAGAGAGCATTGCATATGATGACTGGATAACAGTTGAGTTTTTACCTAATTATCAACGCTATCCCTATCAGTCCATCATAAATGCACGACATTCCTTGAAAACTCTGTTAGGAAAATAGCCAACAGCTAATTATTAGGAAATTACCAGAAAGGAACGATTGATGTTAAACGTAGCAGTAGTAGGAGCAGGTTATATCGGCTTGTCGCATATCGCGGCATATAATCAAATTGAAAATGCCCAAGTTGTAGCAGTTGTTAACAGGAGCTTAGAAAAGAGGCAGGAAGGTGCTAAAGAGGCGGGCGGAAAAGGCTATGCTACCTTAAAAGATGCTCTGGCAAATGAGAAGATTGACTTGGTGGATATCTGTCTGCCAACAGCTCTTCACGAAGAATTTGTTATTGAAGCAGCCAATGCTAAATGCCACGTGCTTTGCGAAAAACCTGTGACTTTTACTCTGGAATCATATGACCGCATGATTAAGGCATGCGAGGATAATGGTGTGTATTTCATGGTCGCACAGGTGGCACGTTTCTGGCCTGAATTTATCACGATCAAAGATTATGTTGACCGAGGTGAACTCGGCGATATTCACATGATTTATGAAAAGCGCTTATCCCGTCATCCAAACTGGAGCAACTGGCACAGAAATCCGGAAATCAGCGGTGGCGGCCTGTACGACATGAATATTCATGATATTGATTATTTATACACTTTATTCGGAATGCCGGAAGAACTTTATGCCAGCGGCTGGAAAAGCCCCAGTGGCTGCTGGAACCATGTAAGTACAAATATTAGCTGGTCTAATGGTGCGAAGGCTGTAGTAGAGACTTCTTTAGAGATGACCGGAGAATTTCCGTTTTCGATTGAGTTCCGCGGAACAGGCGACAAGGGTACAATCCATTATGCAATGAGAGGCGGCCGCAACATTAAGGATGAAGCGAGCGCCAGTTTTTATTTCTTCCCTGAAGGCGGAGAATCTCAGGAGCTTGAGGCTGATCAGAAGGATATGTTTGTTACGGAAATATCTTCCTATATTAACGCTATAGAAAATGGAATAGAAGTACCTGTAACACCGGCAGAATCAAGAGATGTTCTGAAAATTACCTTGGCGATCAAAAAATCACTGGAAACAGGAGAAGTTGTTAAGCTTTAAATTCTTCCGGAAAGTATCAATTGTCAGGGCTGCTTCGCAAGAGGCAGCCCTTTCTTAGATTAGAGTTAAAGGACAGCTTCTCTTCAAGTGCTTTGCAAGCTTATATTTCTTTGCTGCATTTTGCATATATTAGTAAAAGCTGTTATTCTTTCTGTTCAGATCATAAAATGAAAGGTTGATATATATGGTAATAATAGCACCGTCGTTGCTCTCTGCAAATGCAGGCAACTATGATAAAGATATTAAAGTCGTTGAAGATGGAGGAGCGCAGTATCTCCATATTGATGTAATGGATGGTCACTTTGTTCCAAACATGTCTTTTGGGCCGAATATAGTTGAAGGAATCAGGAAAAACAGTAAGCTCTTTTTTGATGTTCATCTGATGATAGAGAAACCTGAGCAATTTGTTATTCCCTTCATAAAGGCCGGTGCGGATTCAGTCACGATACATGTAGAAGCATCGGAAAAGATTGAGGAATTTATCAGTACATGCAAGCAACACGGAGTAAAAGCCGGTGTTTCCCTTCGGCCGCAAACACCGGTATCGAGTATTGAGAGTTTTATATCCGATCTTGATCTTTTGCTTATTATGAGTATTAATCCCGGTTTCGGCGGACAAAGTTTTATGCCCGAATCTCTTGAGAGAATAAATGAAGCTAAGATGCTTCGGGAAAAGCATAAGGCTAGTTTTCTTATTAGTGTTGATGGTGGTGTAAATGCGGAAAATGCCGGAAAAATTCGGCAGGCCGGTGCGGATATTCTGGTAGCGGGCAGTGCCATATTCGGGAAAGAAGACAGGATAGCCGCCATACAGGACATAATTAACTCAGCAGAGCAAAGAGCCTGATAATCAGCATAGCTAAAGGATTCATGATCCCGGGCTTTCCGCTTTTGGACAGCCGGGGATTATTTTTTTGTGCCAGAAAGTGAGATTCACCCTCATATGCCTGGCAATAAGTAGTTTTTACAGCTATATGTTAAGTGACATTTGATACGTTATGCCGGCTTCCCTTATGGGATAATTTAAAAAATTAAACATGGGAACTTCTGTTTGCCTTCTAAAAAAGGAGAAAATTATGAAAGACATTGTAAAAACCAGGACAGGAAGAAAGGCCCTTTCATTGGCGACAATTTCTCTGGCAATATTAATGCTGGCTCTCATGTTTCTGACAAATGCCTGCGCCCATGAACCCGCAGACAAGGGTGTAAGCGAACAAGATCAGGAAGTAATTCTGGACGCAGGGCGACGTTATCTGGCAACCAATATCGAAAATGCAAAATCACAAATGAAAGCCGGTCTTAATCCGGAGATTATCTATATTAAAGTTTCTACGCTTATAAATAATGGATTCATATTCAGCTCACAAGCAGCTGAGCTTGACCAGACTTTACTTGATGATTATGTAAAAGTGGAAATAGAAGATCTGGAGGATTCGCTATTTAATTACTCCATATACACCAGTGATGATTCTCCACCGAAACAGGATTCTGTATTTGAAGCTCCTCGCAGGGGCTGACACTAAAGTTTGTCGGTGCCGGTGGCACCAAACTATATTCTTTCTACTCTATCACCTTTACTAGCTGGACTCAAATTTTATAGAGACCAGGAGTAATTACTGTTGCCTTCTTACAAGGAAAGCTGTTTCTTGCCCCCATTTTATTGACAAATTAGCACAATAAAGATTCACCCTTTGTGAATCTTGACAAAATCAGTCAACAATTATATCCTTATTTGTGAATATTGAATATTTAAACATGCTGTGAAAGCGTGCAAAAAAACGAGGAGTAACAAATCAAAGGAGTAACGATTCAAATGAACAATCAAACAGAGACGTTGGGGAAAAAGAGAAATTTAGCAAGTGATATTTCTCGCCTGTCAAAGGACTATATGTCCGTTGTAGGAATTATTTTACTGGCAATTATATTTTCCATCAGTTCCTATCTTAAGCATGGCGCACAATACTTCATGACCCTCCAAAACTGGACGAATATTATGCTGCAGAGTTCTACCGTTGCGATAGTTGCACTGGGGCAATCTATCATCTTACTGACAGGAAATTTTGACCTGTCACTAGGACGCAATGTGGCCTTTATCAGCGCTGTCGGTGCACTGCTTATGAAGAATGTGGGAATGAATACCGGCCTTGTAGTTCTCATCATGTTTGCATTGGGTATCGTGTTAGGAGCATTTAACGGAGTGATGACCGCATATGTCGGCATTCCTGCCTTTATCGCAACCTTAGGGACACAGTACATCGCCTATGGCTTAGCAAAACTGCTGACACAGGCGACCCCTATACCAAACTTGCCGGCGTCCATTGGCTGGTTGGGCCGAGGCTATGTTCTAAATAATATAATTCCAATCTCCGTAATAATGATGTTATTTGTATATATTGTCGCACAATTCGTTACCTCAAAAACAAAGGTAGGCCGTAATATTTATGCTTTGGGCGGCTCACAGGAAGCTGCATTTTTCTCCGGTATCAATGTCAAACGCTATACTTTCGGTACCTTTGTAACGGCAGGCATTCTTTGCGCTTTAGGCGCACTGGTCTTGATGTCGCGTCTGAACTCAGTGGCAGTAACCAACGGACAGAACTACGAGTTTGATGCAGTTATCGGCTCGATTATTGGAGGTATTTCCTTGGCAGGTGGAAAGGGCCGCGTCATAGGGACGATGTTCGGATGTATCTTCCTTATTACCATGTTCAATGGCTTCTCCCAGCTGGGTGTCGATCCTTTTGTGCAAGATGTTTTGAAGGGCATTGTTTTGGTTGCTGCAATCACTCTGGACGTAGTGCGTAACCGAAAGAAGGCGTAAACGGCACAGCTTTAACGGACAGAAATTCGGAAAGGTTAGATGCAGATAAGGTTAGATGCGGATATGGATAAAGATTATGTTTTAGGTTTAAAGGGTATCACCAAGAGATTTCCCGGTGTGACAGCATTAGACAATGTATCGGTTGACATCGAACGTGGAACTATCCACGGACTCATTGGTGAGAATGGTGCAGGAAAATCAACGCTAATCAAGGTGCTTGGAGGAATCTACCATCCGGACAGTGGTGTGATAGAACAGGATGGCAAGCAATGCGTATTTACAAGCCCCATTGAGGCTCGAAGAGCCGGCGTCAGCGTTGTTCACCAGGAGATTAAACTCTCAGAAACACTGACAGTTGCAGAGAATATGTTCCTGGGGAACTTGATGCTGAAAGGCCGTCAACTGGTTGACTGGAAAGGGATGCGACGCCGTGCACAGGAGATCGTTGAGGACCTGGGCATGGACATCGATGTAAATGAGACAGTGGAATCTCTGTCCGTTGCAAAAAAACAGGTTGTTGCAATTATGCAAGCCATTAACAACGAATCCAAGATCCTGATTATGGATGAGCCTTCCGCTGTATTGACGGAAAGGGAGCTGGATACCATGTTCCGCATTGTTAAGGACTTGCGGGATAAAGGTATCACCATTATTTACATTTCCCACCGTCTTGATGAGGTTTTCGAGCTCTGTGATAATGTCACCGTTCTGCGAGATGGTATGCATATTGATACTCTGCCTGTTGCCGACGTTAGCAAGCAGCAACTGGTTGAAATGATGGTAGGCCGGGAAATGGGTCTGGAATATCCCAAGGAGACGGCTCCTATTGGCGATACTGTCCTTGAGGTCAAGAACCTCAAACGTGGCAATGTCCTCAAAGATATCAGCTTTAAGGTCAAATCCGGTGAAGTTTTCGGCATATCCGGTTTGGTCGGCGCAGGCCGCACCGAGCTGGCAAGAGCTATCCTTGGTATTGACAGCATCGATTCCGGAGAGATTTATGTCCGGGGAGAAAAAATCAATTACCATTCTTTTAAAAATGCTATCAATGAAGGAATGGGCCTTATCCCCGAAGATCGCAAACTTCAAGGAATTGTTCAAGTCATGTCGGTTAAGAAAAATACCGTTCTGGCTAATCTGGATCGGGTTAGTCGGCGTGGCGTGATAAATGCTAAGCTAGAGGAACAATATAGCAAGGAATACGTGGATAAACTCAGAGTATCCACACCATCAATGGATACCGAGGTACAGTATTTGTCCGGCGGTAATCAACAAAAGGTGGTTATCGCAAAATGGTTGTTCCGGGAATCAGAGATACTCTTCCTTGACGAGCCCACCCGTGGCATTGATGTCGGAGCAAAGGTAGAGATTTATCGACTGATCAATGAGATGGTAAATGAAGGTAAAACAGTCATCATGATATCCTCAGAAATGCAGGAGTTAATCGGCATGTGTGATCGCATTATGGTTATGCATGAGGGTAAAAAGATGGGTGAGATGGATAGAGATGAGGTCACACAGGAGAAAATCATGGCGCTCTGCGTCTGATTTATAATCTCATAAGGTGGAGCCCCTGAGACACAGGACTGACACCGGACAAAAGAGAATCATGGCGCTTTGCGTCTGATTTATAATTTCAACAGACGGAATCTCTGATTGATCCCGCCTGTTGGATCAAAATTCTAGGAGGAATAAGAATGAAAAAATTACTCGCAATACTGCTGGCAATGGCTATGGTTTTTTCTCTGGTTGCTTGCGCACCTGATAAGAAGCCTGAGACCCCAACTGATGCAGCACCTACAGATGCAGCACCTACAGATGCAGAACCTACAGATGCAGAACCTACAGATCCACCGAAGCCTGATGTAGACATGAGCATTGTGCCTGCTTCGGTTGTACTCTCTGATTCCAAAGCTTTGCAGGGTAAGAAAATTGGTAACTCTATCTGCTATAAGGGCGATGAATGGTGCTATCAACTGTCTCTTGCTATGGAGACTCTGGGAAAATACTACGGTGCAGATATCGTTGTTGAAGACGGAGATTTGAATGATGAAACCCAGACCAAGCAGATTGAGAATATGCTTGCTGCCGGTGTTGATATCATCATGATTGACCCCACCACTCCTGATGGCACTCATGAAGCTTTGATGAAGGCTGTCGATGCTGATATTCCGATTATTATCTATGATGGATACTGGAATGCCGGCGAAGAAAACGCAGTTACCACTGTTACCTGGGATCAGGAACTCACAGGTACACTGATTGGTCAATACTTTGTACAACACCTGAAAGATACTGGTCAGGATAGTGTAAAGATCGTTGAATTAACCAACGCTGTTTCCACCCACTGCCAGGAGCGTTTCGTTGGCCTGCATAAGGTCTTTGAAGAAGCTGCAAAAGAAGGCATAGAGATTGAAATACTGAACAAATATGACTCTCAGGGCAACCGTGAGATGGCATACAATGCTATCGCTGCAGTTGTTGAACCATATGACTACATCATTTCCGACGTTGACAACGGTGCTTTCGGTGCGGTTTCTGCTCTGCAGGCTGCCGGCAACACCAAAGTTCAAGTTCTGAGCATGGGTGCATATGGCGAAGAGCCTTTCACCGCTTTGTACAACAATGATGCCAACTACATGGCTTGCTTGAACGTTGATCCTTGGATCCTTGCACAATTCATCTTTGACGGTGCTATAGATTATTTCGAAGGCAACGAAGTTCCCACCAAGACAAACATTGCTCTGTTTGTAGTTGATAGCGATAATGTTACCGACTTCTGGAGCTTTGACTAATCTGAAATCACAAGCTGGATAAGATGGAGGCTTAGTGCCTCCTAAGCTGATGATCAGCCTCCTGTTTTTTAAAAGACAGGAGGCTGTTTTTTATCTGACAGCTTTTAACAAACTATATAGAAGTTTATATTTTTCATATCTTTCAGTATAGTATTTGCTATTCTTTTCATTGGGGAAATAGTAAGTTTTGACCTGATTAAGTTTATTGGCAGCTTCATGAACAGATGGGTAGTAGCCTGCTGCAACTCCCGCTAAAATCGCTGTACCAAGTGTACCTGCCTCTTCATAGTTCATAGCAGTAATTGTCTTGCCGAAGATGTCAGCTCTGATCTGCAGCCACTCAGGCGATCTGGAACCACCACCAACAGTTCTCAATTCCTTAATCAAAATATTGTTACTCTCAAGCGCCTCGATGTTGCGTTTCATTTCAAAGGCTTCACCTTCCATACACGCTTTATAGATTTCGCCTCTTTCGGTATTCAAGCCCAGGTTAACGATGGCGCCCTTTGCATGTATATCAGAATTGGGTGAAGGTGAACCGGCAAAATGGGGTAAAACAAAAAGATCAGTTGGCAGTCCGGGGATTTCCTTATTTAGAATATTGTAAATTTCAAGATTACTTTTTTGGGCAATTTCTTTATCTTTTCTTGCGAAGGTATCTCGGAACCATTTAAGCAGAGAACCACCGGTCATATTAAAAGCATAAGTAACATAAAAATCATCAAGCAAATATGGCACACTGGCGTAGGAAGCATTCATCATGCTGCTATTTATTCTAGGACCTTTGAAAACAGGAGTAATACAATCTACAGTACCTATCCCATTTACAGCTTGTCCTGCGTCTGTCACTCCGGAACCTACGGCCACCATCAGCTGGTCATGGCCGCCAAGAACAAGTTTGATACCTTTGTTCACACCCAGCTCACTTGCAAGGGAAGGCAAAATCTCACCTACAATGCTGCCAGTAGCTTTGCTTTCAGGGAAAATACCAAGATCCAAACCGGCATGTTCAATTATCTTTTCTGACCATTGCTTGTTTTTAATATCAAAACACATTGACCTTGCTGCAAGGGAGTAATCTGCTATATACTGCCCCCCCAGCTTATGCAGAACATAATCCCCGTAAAAGAGGATTTTGCTTGCTTTTTTATAAAGCTGTGGATTATTGCGGTAAAGCCACATTAATTTGCAGATAGAATACATGGAATGAGGTGGATGTCCGGTTATGCTCATGATCTCTTCAGCACCAAGAGCGCTAACCAAGTCAGCACATTCAGCTTCACCACGCTTATCCATGTAGATGGGGCTCCTGGCCAGCTCTTTACCTGACTGGTCCAACATAACAAAGGCTTCACCGAATGAGGAGGTGCATAATGCTTCTATTCTGGGATTTCCAGCCAGCTTATTCGCCTGACTAATGATATTTTTGGCAGTATTCCATACTAGCAAGGGGTCTATTTCATAAAGACCCTGGCCGTCACTATAAATATCGTATTCGCCATAAGCATGAGAAAGAATATTTCCATCTTCATCAAAAATGGTTGCTTTTGTTCCGGTAGTACCAATATCTAATCCCAGTAATGCCATCTCTAACTCCTCTTCCTTCCAGTATTTGTTTCTCCATAAAATTCTAACATAAATTACTGTAGCTTCAGCTTGCTCTGCTTCTTGAAAACATGCAGGAGAGCTCCTGTTTTCTCCCTTTCTACTTGGCAGCACTATTTTTGACAAATTAGATAAGTGCACATATTATTTAGGAAATATTATGTATTATATAGGTATGAATTAAGAAAAAATAAAGGAGAGAACAAATGATTCATGCAAAAGTCGGATTTGTAGTATATGGCGTACATAAAGATGGGCTTAAAGACCCAATGGGTGATCTGTTTATCGATTATGGAATAATCGAACGGTCAAAACAAGTCCTGCGCGATAGCGGACTTGAATTGGTCGAGAACGATTTGATAGTGGCAACTAAAGAAGAAGCAAAAGAAGTGATCCTGCCACTGGCAAAAGATGATTCAGTTGACTGCCTGGTTCTTTTTTCCGGCACCTGGGTGTGGTCTTCCCATATGATAGCGGCGATACGCGAATTCGCCAAAACTGGTAAGGGGATAGTGATATGGACACATCCCGGATCTCAGGGATGGCGTACAGTCGGCGGCTTGGTGCTAAAAGCTGCACTTTCTGAAATCGGCATTAAGCATCGTTTTGTCTATGGTGCTGCAGAGGATAAAGAAGATGTGGATAAAGTAGTTGATTATTGCCAGGCTTCTGCAGTGAAAAACAGGATCAACATGAAGACGATGGCTGCTTTCGGCGGTCGTGGAATGGGGCAGACCTGCGGAGTGGCAGATGCCTCTCAGTGGATGAAAAGCTTTGGCATTGACATAGATACTCGTGACACAACAGAGCTTATCAGAACGGCACATGAGGTCACCGAGGAAGAACTTAAAGAAACATATGCAGCTCTTTCAGATCGTTTTGCTGAACCCATCCCCGAAGATGATGTTGCAGAACGGTCGGTACGTCTTTATATAGCGCTTAAAAAGGTCATGAAGAAATACAATTTCGACTTTTATGCCATCCAGTCTTTCCCGGGACTTGCAGACGATTATACTGCAACTTGTTTTGCGCAGAGCATGATGTTAGATGATGGGGTGCCTACTGCTACACTTAGAGATTTCAACACTGCACTTACCAGCATAATCATGATGTATCTGAGCAATGATCCTATCTATTACGGTGATTTCCAGAGTATTGACAAAAAGAATAGCGAGATAAAGATAATAGGTGACGGAGCTGTTCCGCCCTCTCTGGGTAATGCAAGAGGCGCTCATTTTGCTCAGCACGGTATTTCAACCGAGGGCGGCGCCGGAGGTCTTGCAGTAGAAGTAGTGTGTAAGTCTGGTGAAGGCGTTTTGAGCAGGGTATGCCGCGTAGACGGAAAATTTAAGTTGATCGTAGTACGTTGCACGGTATATGAACCTTCAGAAGATGAGCTGGAAGCCCGCCGCAGAGAATGCGGAATTCCCTTCTGGCCTCATGCATTTGTTAAGGTGCATGGTGATATCGATTTGCTTCTCCAGCATTGGGACAATGAATATGCCTGCCTCGGCTACGGGGAACAGTTGTATGATCAGATTCAGGCATTTGGCGAGCTGACTGACATGGAGGTCGTAGCTTTGTAAGTTATGAGCGAATCAAGAATTTGTTTCAGTGTGCAGGGATCGGCAATAATGCCGATCCCTGTGAAAAGGAGAAGAGAATGAAACACTGTGAAGATAAAGTTGGAAATTGGTATCAGATTGCCGGAACCCGCCGTTATACGCTTGATGAAGGCAGAAAGAAAGGCACCGGCGCTATAGATGTGAGAACGGGAAGCGGCTTTGAATATACAGTGCTTCCGGATAGAGGTCTTGATATTTCACTTGCGACATATCGCGGAAGCAATTTGGTTTTTTTGGGACCGCAGGGAGAAACAGCACCTGCATATTACGATATGCATGGCAGGAACTGGTTGTATTCTTTCTATGCCGGACTTTTGACAACCTGCGGGCCGGACAACCTGGGAGGCCCGTGTGTAGACGATGGCGAGGAACTGGGACAGCATGGCAGATTCAATAATACACCGGCCACTAACGTTGCCTGTGACCTGGATATGTTATCTGATGACCCGGAGATAAAGATTACAGGTACCATAGACTTTTCCGAATCACTCATGTCAAAGCTCAAAGTGAAAAGAACAATAACATCGCCGGTGGGCAAAAGCGAAGTGACAGTCCATGACCTGATACGCAATGAGGGAGGAAAAGCGGTTCCTTTGTCCTTGTTATATCACATAAATTTCGGATATCCGCTTTTAGATGAAACTGTACAAATAGAAGTCAGTAGCGACAAAGTTGAGTCCTGTAACGATTATGCTGAAGAATATCTCGAAGAGCGTGGAGCCTTCGGAGTGCCGGACGTATCAAACGAGGAAAAGAACTATCTTCACAGTTTTGATCCCGGACGTACAGCATTTGCAAGGATTTTAAACCGCAAGTTGGGCATAGGTGTCGAGATAAGCTTCCAAACAGACGCATTTGAGTATTTGAACCAATGGAAAATGGAGGGCATCAAGGATTATGTCCTGGCGCTGGAACCATGCACAGTTCCATGTCTGAATCGTGCAGAACTTCGTCAGCGGAATATGCTTAAGTATATAAATCCGAAAGAGGAGCTGGAACTGGTCTTTACGATTAAAATTCTTGATTTGGAAGAATAACAAAGGGCAGAGAATTTCGCCCGATGAGTATTAAAATTTTATTCTCTTGTTCAATACCAGTAAGGTTTGGAAGGGATGTGTGTTATGAAAGTAAAATGCGAACTGGTTTTAGAAAACCATGAATTTGAAGAGCCAAAGTTTCCTGTAATTGATATGCATACTCATTTTGGGAGTTTGCTCTTTGGGGATAACTATGAGGAAACTTACGACACCCGTCAGGTGGTGGCGGCCATGAAAAAAGCCGGCGTGAGAAAGGCCGTTGTACATGAACTGGTATGGCACAGCGAGTATGACAGGCTGATCAAAAAGCTGGAAGCGGAAATGGACTTCTTTGCAGTATTTGGTTCGGTTGATGTATCAAAAGCCCTGGAAAAAAACTTTGATCAGCTGGTTCTAAAACAGATCAGATATCTTAAATCCCACGCTTGTGCCGGAATTAAACTGTGGAAAAACATAACCCTATTCGGTGAGGATTATTTTGGAAAAAATCTCAGACTGGATGATCCACGCTTTGACGTGATCTTTAAGGTATGTGGCGAAGAAAAGATGCCTATACTTATCCACGTTGCCGATCCGCCCTGCTTCTTTAGAAAACTTGATGAGACAAATGAACACTATGCCTGCCTGTCAGCACACCCCGAATGGTCCTTCGACAAGCCGGGGATTGCCTCCTTTGAAGAGCATATGGAGATGCAGGAAAATATAATTAAAAACAACCCCAATACAACTTTTGTTGTTGCACACGTAGGCTCCTATGCGGAAAATCTCAAAAAAGTGGGCGAGTGGCTTGATCTATATCCGAATATGTATGTAGATATTGCGGCAAGAGTGGATCAGCTCGGCAGACAGCCCTATAGTGCAAAAGCATTTATAGAGAAGTATCAGGACAGGGTATTGTTTGGAACGGATCTGGAGGCAACTTTCAGCGAAGAGCGTATTGCTGAATTTTATCACACCCATTACCGCTTCCTGCAAACAAAGGACGAATATTTTGATCATCCTTTCCCGGATTTTCTGGGTCAGTGGAAGGTGTTCGGATTGGGTCTGGACGATGATGTACTGGAAAAGCTCTATTTTAAAAATACAGAAGATATTTTAAAGATCGGACTTGATTGATTCTCGAGAAGAAAATATATTTTGTGATTAGTGAGTAAGGAGAAAGAAGAATGCTTGCTACAAAGCAAATAGTTGATATTGCATGGAATAAAAAGTTTGTGATACCTGCTTTTAATATTCCCTATCTACCAATGATGAAACCCGTTATCGAAGCGATCAGGGATGAAAATTCCTTTGCTCTGGTGCAGGTAGCCAGACTGGAATGGGAGAAATTTGAATCAAAAAGCCTCAAAGCCGTACGTGATGAGTACGAATGCTGGAGAGATGAAAAACATGTGCGCCTTCATCTGGATCATGTTCCGGCTCTAGATGAAGATGCGAAGCTTGTTGACTATATGCCAATAATAAATGAGGCGATTGAACTTGGCTATGACTCCTTGATGATTGATGCTTCCAGACTTAGCCTGGAAGAAAACATCGAGGTCACAAAAAGGGTGTGTGATGTGGCCCATCAGGCCGGTTTAGCTTGCGAAGCTGAGCTGGGCGCAGTCCTGGGACACGAATCAGGCCCGCTTCCCCCTTACGATGAAATATTCGCCAGCGGAGAAAGCTTTACAAAAGTGGATGAAGCAGCCAAATTTGTTGCCGAGACCGGCTGTGACTGGTTGTCCGTAGCTATAGGCAATATCCATGGTGCTATATCAGAGGCCACTCGTGGACAAACAAAAATTGCAGCCAGACTGGATATTCAACATTTAAAAGAACTGAAAGATATTACTAATATACCGCTTGTCCTCCATGGGGGTTCCGGTATAAGAAACGAATATATCATTGAGGCAATAAAGAATGGCATAGCCAAGATAAATGTTGGTACAGAAATTAGACAAGCCTATGAAAAAGGAAGGGAAACAGGGGATATAGAGGCAGGAAGAAAAGCTGTATATCTAAAAACTAGAGAGATTATCAAAGAGCACTATATGATCTCGGGCACGGCTGATATTATTTCAACAGCGGGCAAAGAATAAGCATTAGTATCTAACAGAAAAAAGGGGGTGTTTCAAAAAGAGACTCCCCCTTCTTTATTGTAGTTAATTTGCCTGATCCCAGGCTTTGCGAGCCGCAGCGATCATGGCTGTGGCCATTTCACCGGGATTTTCTGCCAGACAAACGCTGCTTGAAGAGCCAGTAGCATCAGCCCCGGCTTCAATTACCTTATATACATCTTCCGGTCCGGAAATACCTGCTCCCTGCAGAACAAGAATATTTGGATTGACACCGTGTATAACTTCCAATGTTGCCTTGACATAAGAGAGGTCACTGGACTGCCCTGTGCCAATTAATTCAGTTGGTTCAGCAACAATAACATCGGGATTAAGCAAGGCAACTGATTTTGCCTCTGCGATAGAATCTGAGCAAACTACGGTCAGCAAGTCCAGTTCTTCCGCGCGTTCTATTGTGGCTTTAATTTGCGAATAGGTGAGTGGCTTCTCAGCATGATTAAGCATAACACCTTGTGCACCAGCAGCTTTAACCGCTTCGGGCAGGATATCAGCAACACCACGACCGGGTCTGATCGCATCCATATGCGGAGCGAGCACAATGAGATTGTCTGTTGCCTGTGAAATTCTGTAAATATCGGCAAATGGTGCAGTGAAGATAACCTGAACGCCATATTTAGCAGCAGCTGCGTCAACGTCCAAAGCCAGCTGCATCAGGTCTTCGCCATAAAGATAGGTTTTAGGGCCTATTTCAAAGAATGGTGCTTTGAGAATTGGGTTTTTTAACATTTTTCCTCCTATGCCTGGATAATTTTTATACCGGAGCTATGCAAGTGTCTCAGTTCTTCTTCATCAGCTCCTTCATTTGTTATAAGCAGATCGATGTCTTCCACCGGACAAATTCGACTAAAAGATACGTGTCCGACTTTTCTCAGGTCACCAATGGCAATGCTCATTCCGGCGCGTTCCATCATTAAGCGGCACAGAGGTGCTTCTTCCCACTCTAACGAAGTTAAGCCACCTTCTGCGCTAATACCGTCAATTGAAATCAATGCTTTATTTACGGAGTATTTGGACATCTCACTGAGTGTAATAGCTCCATGTGTGTACGCATAGCGTGGGTGGATAGAACCACCAAGCAGGATAATTTCTAATCCTGGCATGTCGTTGAGTTCCATGGCTATATGGATTGAATTGGTAACAACTTTTATATTCTGTTTGTTGGCCAGTTCGTTTACCGCATAAAAGCTGGTTGTCCCGGAATTGACAGCAATAATATCACCGTCCTGAACAATGTCAGCTACAGATCTTCCAATATTGATTTTTTCTTGGGCATAATTCTGCATGCGTTCAGAATTAGTCATATAGTCATATTGACGCTGCGACTGAATAGCCCCGCCATGTACTCGTTCGAGAAAGCCATGATGTTCAAGTTGTGTCAAATCGCTGCGGATGGTTACTTCTGACTTGCCAAGATCATGGCTAAGTTCAGCCACCCGGACCTTACCCTTGATCTTAAGCTGATCAAGAATATATGTCTTGCGTTTTTCTGCAGAGGCAGGAGTATTATCCTTCCTACTCATCCGTCAACACTTCCTTTTCCTGCTCTTTCTCCCGCTTAGTACTGGAACAGCCAATCCGGCTCAATAGGCTTGGCCAGCTCTTCTGTTACATAAACGTCTGCCCCGAAAATCTGGAGGATTGAAGAAGGAACCTGAGGTGTTACCGGTCCATGCAGAACCAGACGTGAAATCTGCCGTTGCCAGGTTACATGTGTCCCCGCTGTTGTCAGTCCATGAATTTCAATACGTCTTCTGGCTTTACTTACCTCATAAGGTCCGATAGTGGCGGCCATGGGAGGTACTTCTGTCAAACTTCCACTGCAGCCAAAGCAACCATGCAAGGAGTTCTGGGCAACAGTAAGAGGATGCAGGGTAGTGACGCGGGCCCGCTGAGACATGAATGTATCCAGATCTGAAGAAAATTCCGGCACATCCGGCTCGATGAAGGCCAAGTGTCCTGTCCAGCCAGGTCCGCTGTAGCAAACATCTGCGCCACCCAAATCTTCCATAAGTTCATAATAATGGTCAATATTCTCATTCGTAGGATAAATCAGATTCTCTTCCGGCATACGCAATTCCGGATCTATTTCATTTAAAAGGAATTTCTTGGTGCTGCGGATGAAGCTTTGCGGATAGCTCTCATCGCAGATAATGCCATCTTCATTAGCCCACTCATCCATGTTGAATGTATATACGTGGCTGCAGTCTACTCTAAACCTATTGATTAGCCAGGCAAGATGACGGTAGATCGGGGAAGGATTGGGGATAATCATGACTGCATTGCGTCCTTCTTCTCTGGCCTGAACGATAGTCTTGAACATGTCCGCAGCCATGATAGTACCGGTCATGTCATTGTCGACAATGTTGATTTTGAAATCAGGATTCTTGTGCTGTGTATATTCCTCACGTGTCATTTTGTTTACACGCTGTACCTCTTCACGATCCTTGAAGGGTATAAAGTCTGCTGCTTTGAATTCAAATTTTGTCATTTTGCCTCTCCTTTGTTGATTACTTTTTATATGCATCATTTAATAGCGACTTTACAGTCGATATAACAATCTCTCCCGATTTGGGATCCAGCAGCGAATTGCCGGGTTCATAACCGCCAATTTCTAATGCTTCCCCGGTAACCAGATAACCTGGTAATTCACCGTTAGCCAGTGTAATTACTACTGTTTCTTCGAAGGGTGAAAGATCCTCGATCTGTTTGGCAAAATCCATAAAAATCTCACCCTGCAAAAACACATATGCTCGCTTATTCAATTTCAAGACTGTTGCTTCCACCGGCGAACTTTCCTCAAATTTGGGAATAAGTTCACCCTGGGCATGCAGCTTAGCATTTTTTAATTCGCATTCAGCTCCCAAAACCCATAAATTTGCTGTCTGTTGTTCAGTATATGATGCGCCAGCTTCGATTAAGCTTTGCTCCTTGCTGCGCAAATTATCCAGCTTCTGCTGTATGGCATCCGGTTCTGAATAATCCTTCATGATCAGTTCCATCTCTTTTGAGGCCAGATCTAAGGAGACATCACGAGAATACTTGATCTTATCCATAGCATTGAGTATTGCCTTCCCGATACTTCTGCCAAAACGATCAACCTCTTCGAAGGTCTGAGAGGAGCGGAAATAACGCGGACTCTGGTCACCGGCAGCTCCCAGAGAGAACATAAATGTTGCTTCAGGATAGCTTTCATTGAAGATCCGGCGGATAGCACCCGGATAATCTGCGCTGACCAGGGTGTTTTCCCCGTGCAATATAGTTGGATGAACTGCGTATTTAGTATGTAAAGCCAGCAATTCTCCCTCAAGATTTCGGACGGCCAGCAAAGGCAGGCTGGGATCACAAATACCCTCCTGCGGATCGCGGCGGTTACCTCCAACGCCCTCCTCCTTGCCACAAAAGGCCATGCCAAAACCAAGCTCAGCCTCAAAAGGCTCTGCCAGGGTATTTTTTGCCAGCTTAATCAGTTGTTCCTTGACGAATTCAACATAAGTCTCATCAACATCCGGTTCGTATGAGCCATCCTCGGTCATGCTGACAAACATAGGATTAACCCAGGGTGCGCTATGTGTATGCGAACAGCTGATCAGGATTTCCTGAGGATGCAAATCAACTTCATTGGCAATTGCCTGTCGAAATTCAGTAGCCTGACGCTTGGTCAGGTAAAAAAGGTCAGTTGCCAGAAATAATACTCGTTTACTTTCAGTCTCCAGATATAGTCCGGCTGCAATCAGGGGATCATGGATACCCGTGTTATGACGGGCGAAATAGGGATAGCCTCCCAGTTCTGTTCCTTTCCGGGGTGAAATATCAATTTGACTAATACCTGCTTTGACACTCATTCTGACGTTACTTCCTTAATTTTCTACAGCAAGCAGACGCTCGCGGGCTTGTATGAATTTTTTCATTTTCTCATCGTAGAAAACTCTGCGCTGAGGATTAGGTTGATATTGTTGCTTGATTGGCAGGAAACTTTGTCCTTCTTTATCCTGAAAGTACCCCATGGCCTGGCCGGCGAGGATAGCAGCTCCGGCTGCAGCGGCCTCATGAATAACCGGTACTTCGATCGGCAAACCGGTCACATCGGCCATGATCTGGCTCCAGACAGGACTGGTCGCTCCTCCGCCAAAGAATTGCATAGACTGGGCCTCAGCAGTGGATGTAAGCTCACGCATACGTATAAGGTAATAATTTACTTCCAGTGCTACCCCTTCCATTACAGCATAGGCAAGAGCACCGGCTCCGGAATCAAGTGATAAGCCGGTGAGTGAACCCATTCCATTCATGCGAGATAAATAAGGCATGAACATCAGTCCGGGTTCTTCCTCCAGCAATGGAGCTGCCAAATCATTCAGTTCATCATAAGAAAATTTCTTAGCCAGTAAATCACGCAGCCATTTGAGTGAAGCTCCCCCTGTCGAAATGGCTGCTTCCAGAATCCATTGACCTGACCGGATACCTGCAAAAGTACCTATTTCGGAATCCAAATCAACAGCCGGCTCTGTAATCACCGCATGCAAAGCGGCAGCGGTACCAAGTGAAAGGGTCAGACGGCCCTTGTTCAAACCAGCGGCAAAGGACGCACATTTTTGATCCTGTCCGCCCAGGGCAATGAGCACCTCCTCATTGAGATCCCATTTGCTTTTAAGTTCAGGATTCAATTTACCGGCAATTGTGCCTGAGTCCTGAATTGGCGCCAATTTATCTAAGGGAATACCGAATGTATCTGCAATCTCCTCATCCCAGCTACGCGAGGACAGATTGTAAAGCATGGTACCGCCTGCCATGGTATGATCAGTAACAAAATTGCCACAAAGATGGCCGGCCACATACTCGTGAGGCATATAAAATGCTTTTGCAGACTCATAACGCTCTGTTTCCCGGTCACGCATCATCAGCAACTTCGGTAAGACATATTTACCCAGCCAGGGTTTCCCTGTCCGCTTTTTGAATTCATCCGCTGAGATTGCCGCCCCCATCTGTGGCAGACTGACATTTCCACGCGCATCAAACCAGGTGTTGGCCAAACCCATAGGCTCATTATTTTCGTTTACCGGCACGAAGGATATGCCTTGAGAACTGATACCAATAGCTCTTGTCTCGCCCAGATCGCGGGTTTCATTGATTACTTCATTAATAACATCAAGACTAAGTGCCAGCCACTCATTGGCATCCTGCTCAATTGCATTTTCGGGTCCGAAATGAAGATCATACTCGCGATAAGCAACAGCCAGCTCGCTTAGATTTTCATCAAATGCCACGCATTTAATCCCGGTTGTGCCAATATCAAGGCCTAGAAACAGTGGATTCATTTACTTTTCCTCCTTAAGTTCAAGATAAGCAATATTAAGCCAGAAAGAGACATGCTTGAAAATTTTAACTTGAATTACATTTATAATCCTTGTTCATGATCATTGTGCTAAAAAACCATTGCCGCAAAGAGCGGGGCTGTCTACTTTTAATTAATTTTCTATATTTAGTATATTCGAATTAAGTTCGAAAGCAAACACAGTGATAGCTGATTTTGCTTTCATTGCGGTAAATTGCCATAGAAAAGCAGCCTTAAGCCGGTTAAGTGCAATGTTTATGGTTGCGAACCCAGCTGTTTCAGATCCATGAGATCATTTTGTGGCCTGGTCAGTTTTGTCCTTATTCAAGCGCTCACCGACAGCTCCACCAGGGTGAATTTGAGCGAACTGATCATTCACGAAGCCGGTTTCTTCAATCAAGGCAGTCTGCAAGGCATGAAAAATAACACTCAGGGCTGTAAAGCTTGTAGTCCCCTGACTGTTATAGCGGTCAGTTTCCCGGTTAACATGCATCTTTAAGACGATATCGGCTTTAGTTGCCAGTGGTGATTCCAGATTCTCAGTAACAGCTATAACTGTTGCCTTGCGCGTCTTGCTTATATCCAGAATCGGCAGAAGTTCCTGTGTTTTCCCGCCACGGGAAGCCAGCAGTATAACATCACCTTCCTGTACGAAACCCATTGCGCCATGAACCGCCTCAGCCGGAGAAATGAACCGCGCCGGCCGCTCAATGCAACACATCAGATGTGCGAAATGCTGGCAGGCTATTCCGGAATGTCCGCAGCCGCTTGAGGCGATGCGTTCTGCCCTGGCCAGCACATCAACGGCCCTGGCGAATTCATTCAAATCAATATGAGAGAAGGCTTCTTGCAAACATTCTGTCTCAATCTGAAAGGCTTTCTCAGCAAACTCTAATCCTATTTCTTTCACATCTCTTCTTCTTTCTAATATAGATTTTATCTTATAATACTATACTTCATATTCTCCTGAAGCCGAAAGCTAGCTGTATACTCATGCTCAATCCTGCTAGAGACGAACAGCAGTCTAATATCATGGTTGCATAAATCTTTACACAATAAGTGAAAACTTTTAGTTAATTTGATTTCTTAGGTAGAAACAAATATAATTCATAAGCGACAGACTAAAAAAATGTAACTAGGATGGCGTGTGCAGATGAAATTCACTGCATGAAGAAAGAGAATAAGATCCTAGCCAGTAAGCAAGAAAGTGAGAGTAAAATATGAGCAAAGAATTCACCTTTGAACCATCTGACTGGATACCCTTTAAGGATAAAGAGGTATTAGAGCGTTGCAGGAACATAAAACGGGAGGATATGGAAAAGCACGACAATCCCGATTTTAAAATAAAAATTGTACCTGATTACTCAGGTATCGTTATTGCTGATATGGTTCTCCGTATGAAAGAATCGGATGATGAGGATAAGTCCTTAGTAATGGTACTTCCAAATCCTGATCCAAGTGGCTACTCTCAGGTTGCGGAAACAGTTAACCATCTTAGGATAAACTGCCGCAATGTAAATCTTGTAATCATGGATGAATGGGCAGATGAGGAAGGCAATATCGCACCTATTACCTATAAGGCCGGCTTTAGCTATTCTTGCTTAAAGTATTTTGTAAATCAAATCGACGAAGATTTACGTATGCCTTTGGAGAACGTAATTTATCCTACTAATGAAAACAAAAATGATTATTCGAAGATTATTGAAGACAGAGGTAACGGTGGAGCAGATGTCTTCTATGGCGGACCGGGCTGGGCAGGCCATGTCGCTTTTGTTGACCCTCTAACACCGGAATTTGAAACTGACAGCTTAGAGGAATTCCTTGAGATGGGTTCCAGAATAGTAACGCTGCATCCTTTGACTATTATCCAAAATTCATTACACGGTACCTTTGGACAAGCCGGCGATATTGCAAATGTACCGCCAAGAGCATTTTCCCTGGGGCCAAAAGATATTATGAATTGCAGAGAGCGTATACAAAGACATGGAATCATGACCAGTGGCACTGCCTCTTCATGGCAAAAAATGATTTCCAGACTGACCCTTTATGGACCGGTGACGCCTTTAATACCGTATTCAATTATGCAGTTGTGCCCAACAAGAGCATATGTATCAGAGGCTATGGCGGCACCTATTGAGCCAAATGAATTAAAAGGCTATTAAGATTAAAGTATAATAAGAATAAAGATAAATATGAAGTTAGAGGCGGGTGGATACCCGCCTCATTTTATGTAATCAATTAGACAGCTGTGTCTGCACTAGATGATGTCGCCAGCAAGTAAAGTTTTATTTACCTCAAATATATCACTCACGATTACAATATCTGCCCGGCTTCCTCTTTGGAAACACCCTCTGTCTCTAAGTCCAAGCAGTCTGGACGGGTTATAGGAGGCAAAACGGAAAACATCACATATGCCGGCACCTGTATGTTTCATCATATTTTGACATGCTACATCCAGTGTAAGCTTTGAACCGGCGATTTCACCATTTGAATCAAAATTAATGTCAGTAACTCCAGCATAGCCATCAGGTACAGGTCCGTCAGCGGCAAAGTTGTCTGAAATTAATATGATGCGGTCTTTTCCCTTGATTTTAACTACCAAACGCAACATAAAGGGATCCACATGTATGCCCATTGAATCGCAGATTAATTCGGCATAAATATCGTCGCAAAAGTTTACAGCTTCATCCACACATACGCCACGAACCTCCGGGTATTTATGCAGGTCACCTGTTGCGTTGGTATGATGCGTTGCTAAATTTAAGCCCCGCGGAAGGTATCGGAAAATCTGTTCAGGAGAAGCTTCGCTATGGGCAACACTCAAAATAATATTTGGTATTGCAGCACAGACATCATCGACAAACATGTCCATGTTTTCCAGCTCAGGTGCAATACACCATACTTTTGCAAAGTCGCCAGCTTCTTTGATCAGTGGTGTATACAGTTCTTTATCAATGCCGCTTGCCCATTTATTATTATCAGTTTCACAGCCATATTTAGGGTTTAAGTATGGACCTTCCATATATAGGCCATAGATAATCCGGGCACTGCCGGTTTGTGATTCCTTCTTTATATGTTGAATACCTGCGATATAATCTTCCAGGGTTAAGTTATTGTATAAAGCAGGAAGCAAGGTTGTTGTCCCATGTTTAAGATGGTGATCAGCTGCTTTCTGCGCATCTTCATGAAACCATTTCCCATCACCGGCATGTGAATGAATATCAATCAAACCCGGACCGGAATAAAGACCCATGGCATCAATGATTTCTGCTTGCGGAGGTATTTCAACATCTTTGGCTTCTCCAAAATCAACGATTTTTCCCTGATCAATTAATATAGTTCCATTGAAAATGATACTATCCAACAATACAATTTTTGTGTTAGTAATTGCCTTCATAATTAAGCCTCTTTCAAATTAATAATGCTTATATTGCCACCCAATTATATCTTTAATTGGGCTTTAACGCCAACAAAGTGAAATAAGCGGCAGTTGATACAGGTGTAAAAATGACTCGCTTTTGTCTGATCAGCTTTTTTTCTGTCCAGGCTCAAAAAGCTTGCGATTTCTCAGTTTGTTTTGCTTATGTTATAAGAGTTTGTTATCATTATTAATGAAGTATTAATAATAGAAATTCAGGTATATAGTAGTAATTGCACCGTCATTATTTTCAGCAAATGCCGGTCCAGTATAAAAAAAATTATATGTAGATTAAGGGGACCACAATTGAACAGATTATTTGAAATAAAAGAGCTGGACAAAAAAGTCTATGAAGAAGAGTTGCGCGACTTTCTGCCTGAAAAAATTATAGATATACATACCCACAGCTGGCTGGATGAGTTCATGGGAGTGGATGAAGAGGAAGAAAAACGAGCAGTAACATGGACATCCTTAGTTGCCAAGGATAACTCAATCGAAGATTTGTTTGAAACTTATCGCCTGATGTTTCCTGACAAGGAAGTGACTCCTCTTATTTTTAGCTTTCCCAATTTACAACTCGATTTAGCCTCAGGGAATCAGTATTGCTCGCATGCAACACAAAGTCATCATTGCCATGCACTCCTTGTTTCTGTACCGGAGTGGTCTGCTGCAGAATATCGATCAAAATTATTGGCCGGCAACTTTGTCGGCGGCAAAGTGTATCTCAATTATGCTCCCAGAAGCATAGCCCAAAACGACATAGGAATTTTTGACTTTATTCCCCATCATCAGTTGTCTGTTCTTGATGAACTGGGCGCTATTCTTATGCTGCACATCCCCCGGGCAGCACGTTTAAAGGATTCCGACAATATAAGAGAAATGCTGGAAATCGCTGATAAATATCCCCACATAAGAGTTATTATCGCTCACATAGGCAGAGCATATTGCAATGAAGACCTCGGTAATGCCCTGGAGCTTCTGCAGGCAGCCAAAAGCTTCTACTATGATTTTTCCGCCAACACTAATGCCTACGTGATGTCAGAGCTGTTAAAAGCAGTAGGTGCCAAACGTGTTTTGTTCGGAAGTGATCTCCCCATTCTGAGAATGAGGATGAGGCGAATCTGTGAAAATGGGCACTATGTAAATCTTGTACCGCCCGGACTCTATGGTGATGTCAGCGGTGACAAGAATATGCGCGAAGTTTCACCGGAGGAAGGAGAAGGCATGACTTTCTTCATGTATGAGGAGTTGTTGGCCTTTAAGCAAGCAGCCTCTCAGCTAGCCTTGACCAAGGACGATATAAATGATGTTTTTTACGGAAATGCTGACCGCTTGCTGCAAGAAGTCGATACAGGATTAAGAGGATTACGGTCGTGAGCGAATATGTTCTGGGGCTTGATATTGGTACAAGCGCCGTCAAGGCTGTTCTTGTCGATGCCAGTGGAGAGTTGGCCGGTATCTCCAGCAAAAAATATGGGGCTGACCACCGGGGTTCCAGATTTGCAGAACAAGATGCTAATGACTGGTGGACCGCAGTAAAAGAAGCAATACGAGAGCTAACTGCAAGATTACCCAAGTCTGCGCATGTATCAGCCATGTCACTATCGACACAGGGAGGTACTTTAGTACCGGTGAAGCAGGATGGCTCTCCTTTGTCAGCATCCCGACTGTGGTACGACAAACGTTGCCATCACGAGGCAGACTATATTCGCGAAAACCGGCTTGCTGACTATCTTTATGAACAGACGGGATGGTCTTTGCTGGAAGGGCTGAACCTCCTGCAGATTATGTGGATGCGAGAGAATGAGCCGGAGCTGTTTGCTGCAACAGAGATGTTTTTGTCTGTTCCTGACTTTATCTCACTCAAGTTGACCGGCGTGGCGGCAGTAGACGCTTCAAATGCCGGTATCAATCAATTAAGTGATATTCGTCAGCTGAAATGGGACGATAAGTTATTGTCTTTAGCCGGAATCGAAGAGAAAAATCTTGCAGCTCTGCTAGAGTCGGGCAGTGTAATTGGGCCGTTGAAAAAGGATCTTGCGGATACACTGGGCCTTTCTGAAGATACCTTGCTCATCGCCGGCGGCCACGATCAGTATTGCTCAGCACTGGGTCTGGGTGCGGTGGCACCTGGTGATGCCATTTTAGGTACAGGCACAGCCTGGGTAGTTGTGGCGATTACTGAAGAGCCTCACTATGATAGCAAGCATGGCGTTTCAGTCAGCCGGCATGTCTTGCCGGATTTGTGGGGGGCAATGTTTACTCTGGAAACAGGCGGTAGCAGTCTTGCCTGGTGGCGCGATCTCGCTTTTAAGGGACAGGCGGACACAAGCTTCGCTGTGATCGACAATGAATTAGAAAAACGCCCCTTGAATGAGAAACTATTTTATTACCCATATTTAAGTGGTATGAAATACCCAATGTGGAAGAGTGATTTTCATGGAGCCTTTTTGGGTATGACCCCTGAAATAGACCAATATGATATGAGTGGAGCAGTCATGGAAGGAGTGGCTTTCCAAAGCACATGGCAGCTGGACACGCTGAAACTGAAAGACAGTGGTGTTGTTTATATGTCAGGTGGTGGCGCCAAGAGCGGCTATTGGTCTCAGATAGTTGCCGATATTTTGGACCGTCCTCTTTATATACCGGAGCTTACAGATACCGGAGCTTATGGAGCTGCTTTAATAGCCGGATTGGCCGTCGGTCTGTATGATAATACTGAACAAATAAGTGCGCGCATAAAAGCTGGTGCCCGATTGGTTGAACCGTCAAAATTGTCGGCCATGCGCAAAGAAAAATTTGAATTGTACAAGGAGAACGCAAATCATTTGACAGCACTTAAGCATGTGTAGGAGAGAACCTTTTCGGGTGAATACCTGAAGCTTTCTCATCCTGAACCGAGATAGAAGCATTTGATAATAAAAAATTACAGCGCAGCAGGCGCTGAATAAATGGAGGCTAACATGGAATTTAAAGTAGTACAAAAAGAAGTTGAATTGCAGTCACGCGGATGGATACCGACTTTTCATGACATTTCAGACGAAGTTATGGCTATCGTTAAAGAATCCGGCATCACGAATGGTATTTGCACGGTGGTGTCACATCATACGACATGTTCTGTAATGGTTCAGGAGTCAAGTCATGATCTGGATTCATTTGATCTGGAATACTTACAGCATGACTTGCTGGATATTATGCGCAAAATGATTCCCGATTACTCTGAAGAGGGACAGTATCGTCATCCGGGACCGATCCACGCAAGCTTTGGACTTCATGTCGGCGAACCCGGTTCTTATACCAGCATGAACACAGATGGTCACCTGAGATCTTCCTTCTTTGGTCGCAGCGAAACACTCACAGTGAAAGACGGTGTGCTTGATGGTGGAGAATTCGCCCATATATATTTCATTGACTGGGACCATGTCAGAGCCAGACGCCGCCAGGCTAATATTACGGTCATGGGAACAACTGAGAGTGTTGGAGACAGAAAGTTTAATAATGGTGAGGTCGTCAATACTCTGCGTAAGTTTACGGATGAAGAAAAGAAGTACATGCCGGAATTCGACTTCCAAAAGCGCAAGTACGAGCAGGAGTAATTAAATGTCAAAAGTTAAAATAAGGACACCGTTTTTCGAAACGAGTACAAAAAACTATATTTTTGGGGATGACGTTTTGGATTTTGCCAAAGCTTGCGATGCTGCGTCACAAAAATACGATGTTGATGTTCTCTTCATCGCTCCGTATATGGAAATTCGCCGCATTCGCGAACATTGTCCAAACCTTATAATTCTCGCACCGTACATGGATACACTGCGTCCGGGAAGAGGTATGGCTGACGTATTGCCGGAGGCAATCAAGGCTGCAGGTGCTGACGGTGTTGTCATTAATCATGTCGAGCGCCCGATGACGCTTTCCGCCATTCGCAAGACCATTGAACGGGCGGATGAACTGGATTTACTGACATTTGTTTGTGCTGATACAGTTGAAGAGGCAATGGCCGTCGCGCATTTCAAACCGGACATTATCAACCCTGAACCTTCAGAGCTGATTGGATCCGGCCAAGCCAGTGACATGTCCTATGTGGCTGAAGCAATTAAAGCTGTAAAATCTGTGAACTCCGATATCATGGTGGAACAGGCGGCGGGTATAACAACTGCTCAGCAGATCTATGATTTTATTATGGCCGGTTCAGAGGCTGCCGGTTCAGCCAGCGGCATTCTGAACTCAGACGATCCGGAGTCACTGCTTGACGATATGGTTGCAGCGGTTAAGAGAGCAAGGGAAGATTTACAAAGGAGATAAAATGATGGTTTACAGGGAGAGCATTGAATTACACAGCAATCATAAAATGACAACTTTCCATGATCTTACAGACCAGGTGCAGGATATCGTAGCCAGGTCCGGTATTCGTGATGGTATTGTGGTGGTCTACTCCCGTCATACAACGTGTTCTGTCATTACGCAAGAGTCTGCCTTTGATATGTCAATGACAGGTCTGGAAACATTACAACAAGATTTTATTGAAAGCTTCGAAAGCTTTATGCCTCAGCAGCGTCAAGAAGGAATGTATCTGCATCCGGGACCGAAAGCACTTGAGTTCGCTGAAAAACATGACGAAGATGCACGCGGCTGTCACAATACGGACGCACATCTTCGCTCAGCCTTAGTCGGCAGGAGTGAAACAATTGTTGTGATCGACGGTAAGGCAGATTTAGGCTCCTTTGGCCACATTTATTTTATTGATTTTGATCAGACCAGAGCCAGAGACAGAGTCGCACAGGTGCAGGTACTGGGCGAGTAAACAGGTCACTCGTTTTTCAGATCCTGATACAGACTGAAAAACGAGTGACTTTTTATTGAGGGTTAAAATTCAGCATCCTCATTTATACACCTGAGAGCTACCGCTGTAGCTCCAAGTACACTTTCCATACTTTTCAGTTCGGAAACGACAATCTGAGGCGGGAAGGGGACATGGTTCTTCAGCATAAGTCTCCAGTGGTCAGAGAAATGTTTGCCTAGCTCACTTCCAAGACGACCCGACAAGACAATAAGCTCCGGATCCAGAATTGACGAAATATTAACCATCAGCATGCCGACGTAATCTCGGATCTCCTCGATCATGCGTTTTAAAACACCATCCGGTGCCTGGAGTGCATCTAATAGTGAGTCAACACCATTCCAGCCTTTTGACCTATCTTCCAGAGCACGCAGGTTGCCTTCTGATATTAAGCTTTCCAGTGGTCCTATTTCCTCGTATGAACCCCGTAACTGTGCACGATCCAGAAGCATGAAGCCGATTTCACCTGCTGCTCCTTTTGAACCTCGATACAGTTGGCCATTGATCACTGATGCAATGCCGATACCGTAGCTATAGCTCAGGTAGACAATATTCTGGAAGCCCTGTGCGCTTCCCTTCCACTTTTCTCCAATGACACCATAGTTTGATCCGTTGTCCAGCAGTATTGGGGCATCGTAATCCTTTTGTAGTGCTTTAATGATATCTGAGGCATGTAATGATTCTACAAATGGAGCCAGAATGACCTCATCAGATCCGGGCGTGATTATACCGGGAACGCCTACACTAATACATTTTACCTTGGAGCGATCAATGCCGGCTTTGTTGACAGCTTGCCGAACCAGTGATTGCAGCTGACGAATAATTACCTCACCTGTTCTTGGCTCTTCAGCGGCTTCATTTACATAAGCAACCTGATCACCTTTCAAGTCAGCAAGCAGAACGCGCATCTCAGATCTTCCCAGGTCTGCACCGACAATGTAGCCTCGTCGGGCATTAAAAGCTAACATTTCCGGCTTTCGGCCAACATCACTATCTCCGGTTCCAATTATTTCAACATAACCTTCATCCAGCAATGTTTTTACATTCGCCGAAACGCTCGGGAAACTCATACCCAATTCACGTTTCAAGTCTGCTCGTGAAAGCGGCCCGTATTTCCTGATGACATCTAAGATTAAACGTTTATTGTGCTGGCCGATTCGTTCTGGTGTAGCGACTTCCGTTACATCCTTTATAAGCATTTAAACTTCCTATCTTTGCATTAAAATACTTAGCTTATCAAAGCTTGACAATTAATTAGTAACATTTAATAATATGTTAAAACTTACAAATAAAAATGTCAATTTCTTGATAGCTTTGGATGAGTTATTCACAAATGTTTTCGAATAAGGAGAAAAAAATGGCAGATATTGGTTTTATCGGACTAGGAAATATGGGACGTGGAATGTGTGCCAATCTAATTAAAGCAGGCCACAAATTGTATGTATACTCTAAGTCAGAAGCCAGCAGACAGTATTTCGCAGAGACTGCTGAAATTTGCAAAAATGCAGCAGAAGTCTGTTTGCACAGTGATGTCATCTTCCTTTCTTTGCCTGACTCTCCGGATGTTGAGGAAGTTGTTCAGGAGTTTCTGGATGCCGGCATAAGAGATAAAATTGTAATCGATACATCGACCAGCAATCCCATTTCCACCAGAAAATTAAACGACAAAATAGTTGCTGCAGGCGGATTTATGCTTGACTCACCCCTGCTTGCGGGTCCTTCAGAGGCAGAGAAAGGTACATTAACTGCTTTTGCTGCAGGTGATGAAGAAATTTTTGAGAAGGTAAAACCCTTACTAATGTCCTATTGCAGCGAATGTACCTACGTTGGATCTATAGGAAATGCCCATCTGATTAAGCTGGCACAGAATTTTGTTGGTCTGGGACAGGCTTTGTTATATGCACAGATATATCCGGTGATGGAAGCTTACGGAATTAAAGCAAGTGAGATGATGCAGTATTTTGATAACGAGGTGTTGTCCAATTGGGTTTTCCGTTTTTACAGCGATAAGTATGTTAATAAGGACTATCGAAAAGATTTTGCGATGGAACTTGGGCTTAAAGACCTTATGTATATGAAAGATCTCCACGATAATCTCAAAATTCCTGCCTTCATGTTAGACGGGGCAGTCGACCTGCTCAGGCTTTCTCTCAAAATAGAAGATGAGGAGTCTCCTGACTTTAGTTATGTCGCTGAAACAATGTATAAATTGTGTGCTGAACTTGAGGATTCTCAATAGTTGCTTTTAAATTCTTTTTTATTGATCTATTAGCTAAATTTCAATGAAAAACACTTTGACACTTGTTTAAATCGATAAAATTTAGTATAATGAATTAGTGAAGAGTCCTAATTAAGTATTTATTATTAATTATTCAAAGTATGAATTAATGATCTGCTGAAATAATGAGGAGGAATATGACAATAGTAAATGAAGAGCAAATAAGATTTAGTCTGCAGTTACTTGGTATCGGTCCGGCTGATACCATCATTGCTCATGGTGCTTTATCATCGATCGGCTATGTAGAAGGTGGCGCCGAGACAGTTATCCGCTTGATTCTTGAACTGATCGGCCCGGAGGGGACTTTGGTCATGCCGACACTTACCGGGTGGGCTAAGCCCTTTGATGTGGATCAATCGCCCTCGCAAGTTGGTATTCTTTCAGAAACATTGCGTACCTGGCCCGGTGCATACCGCAGCAAGCATCCGGTTCACTCGGTTGCCGCTGTAGGTGCGCAGGCGGAATACATAACAGCCGGTCATGAGGATTGTAAGTCCGGTTGTGGCCGGGCTACTCCTTATGAAAAAGTAATCAGCCTAAAGGGCAAGATTTTGCTGATCGGTGTAGATATGGCACGTAATACCATGATGCATACCATTGAAGCATTCGCGGAGTTGAAGCATTTGCTGAGAGTGGAAGCCCCTGCACCCACCTATATCGATGACTATGAGAACAAGAAGGTGATAATGGAGCAATTTCCGCCAGGGCACCGTAATTTCATGAGAATTACACCGGAGTTAAAAGCACGTGGTGCACTGCAGGAAGGCAAAATAGGTGCTGCAGTTACTAAAGTTATTGATGCTGCAGCACTGATAGATATCGGTTTGGAGAAACTGGAAGAGAATCCTCTCTATTTTACCTGTGATAGTGATAGCTGCATCACCTGCGAGTATGCCAGACAATTGCAAAAGGATGCGGTTGACTTGTCGCTATTCTCAGATCGAGGCTGTGATGATCCGCATTGTGAAATATGTGTACCAATGCTGTCAGTTAAGTGAGGATTTTATATGTATAAATACAGTTTGCTTGCAGGACAGGCTACAGGAAATAATTTATCTGGAAAAATTGAATTTGCGATGAAGTGCGGTATTAATGATATTGAACTTCAGGATAATTTTTTGAACTTAGAGATAGCTGCACCGGCTTTAGTAAATCAGTATCGCAATCTGCTTATTACAACAGGTGCCAGACTGCTTGTTTACGAAGCCGGTTCGGAATTAAATCAGAAAAAGGCAATAGAGGTTTTCTTCGCTCAGGCGATGCAGTTGTCGATCAAAATGGTAAAAATACACCCGGAACAGCTGACGGAAGATGCTCTGGCCTATATTGCAAAGACAGCTGCTGTCTACGGTGTAGATATTGTAATTGAAAACAAAGCTGATGAACTGGCGCGATCATCAGATTTGGAAGCTGTCTTAAATAAATACGATAGCTTTGGACTGATCGTCAATCCTCAGGAATATGCGGTACTTCGCCGCCATCCCTTCTTCAATGAATTTTACAAGAGCAAGCTTAAATCAAAAGTAAGAATTATCCGAGTGGCGGATGCATATTTTGCTGACGGATCACCGGCTATGCCCGGCAAGGGAGATGCTGAGATTAAAGAACTCACCTCTATGATGCTTTCCCGATCTTACGACGGTTACTTTTCAATTATTGTTAAAGCTACGGACGACCTTGACTCGGTTACAAAATCAATCGAAATGTTTAGAAATTTACTAATAGAAATGTGATGGTTGTTGAATGAGCACTCCTTTGTTGGAATTGAAAAATATTAGCAAATCATATTCATCAGTGAGAGTACTGAATAACATCAATTTTTCAGTTGTTCCCGGTGAAGTCCGCGCATTGGTTGGGGAAAATGGTGCCGGGAAAAGTACGACTGTAAAGATTATTGCCGGTGTGGAGCAACCAGATAGTGGCGGCGAAATTTATTATAATGGTGAGCTGATCCATAAAATGACTGTGAAACATTCACTTGAACTTGGTGTTTCAGTTATTTATCAAGATCTCAGCCTGTTTCCAAATCTGTCTGTAGCAGAAAATATTGTTAAGGGATCCGAAAAGAAGTTTTTCGTCGGTCTAAATACCTACAAAAAACAAGCATCGGCAGTACTTGAGTCATTGGGAGTTGATATAGATACATCATTACTCCTATCGGAGCTAAGCATAGGAAAGCAGCAATTGGTTGCGATTGCCCGTGCCATGTATTCTGAGGCCAAGCTGATTATTATGGATGAACCGACATCAACTCTTTCTTCAACTGAAGTGGAGCTATTATTTGATGTTATCGCCCGGCTCAAAGAATCAGGTGTATGCATAATTTATATTTCGCACAAATTAGATGAAATATTTACCGTAGCTGACAGTATTACTGTATTGCGTGACGGCGAGCATATTGAAACCGGTGCGATTGATACGTTTGACCAGGAAAAACTCATCAAACTGATGGTTGGACGTGAACTGCGTTTTGTCCCTTTTCACGGTACAGATATTGGTGGTTCCGGTACAACTTTTTCCGTTAACAACTTTACTTTAGAGCCATATTTCCGCAATATATCCTTTGATGTGAGAGAACGTGAAGTATTTGGCATCACGGGTCTTGTCGGTGCTGGGCGCAGTGAGCTGGCACAGTCAATTTTTGGCATTCGCAAAGCTAGCTCCGGTGAAATATTCCTTGGCGGAGAAAAAATTTCTATATCGCACACCAATGATGCGATACAAGCAGGCGTGTGTTATCTGCCTGAAGATCGAAGAACACAAGGATTATTAATGGGGCAAACAGTAACCCGCAATACTACTTCAGCAAATCTGAGGGGCGTTTCCAACAAGGCATCACTCATCTCCGGACAGAAAGAAAAAAAAGTTGTTGAAGAATATATCGAGCGATTGGCTATCAAGCTACCCTCTATTGAGAGTCATATTGAGCGATTGTCAGGCGGAAACCAGCAAAAGGTGCTGATAAGCCGGTGGCTTAATGCTGGACCAAGGGTATTGATAGTCGATGAGCCCACTACCGGTGTAGATGTCGGTACAAAGCAAGAAATTCATAGACTATTGAGAGAACTGGCAAATAATGGGGTCTTTATTGTGTTGATTTCATCGGACCTTCTTGAAGTACTTGCAGTATCTGACCGCGTTTTGGTTATGAGAAACGGAAACGCCGCTGATCTGGTGGAAACAAAATCAGCCAGCCAGGAAAGCATTATGGAAAAAAGCCTTTTGGGATAAGGAGAGATTGAGTGACGAAACTAATAAAGTATAAAAAACGTGAAATGATTTTGGTGCTTGTTCTTCTTTTGGCGAGTTTCATTATTTATTCAATATCACCTCAATTTGTATCATCCGTCAACATCATAAATGTTTTTAATAACAACGCATTGCTCGGCATTATGTCGCTAGGCATGATGATGGTGATTGTTACAGGGAATATTGATGTATCTGTCGGCGCAAGTTTTGCTGTCTGTAACATGGTTGTCGCAGCGTATGCTAATAATACAGGAGGCAAGAATCCTTTTGTTGCAGTATTGATAGGAATGCTGGTAGGAGCTGCTTTAGGGGCAGTAAACGGTATATTTGTCACTTTGCTGCGTATACCCGCTATTGTGGTGACATTAGGGACCATGAATATTTTCCGGGGGATACTGTATTTCATTACCGAAGGTCGGTGGATAGAAGGTCTGACCGGTCCATTCCTGGGATTTGCAAATAGACGCGTGCTGAATATACCGTTTGCCGTTTATATGTGGATCGCTGTGATAGTCATCACCTATATTCTTCTGTACCGAACCCGACTGGGAAGAAATGTTCTGGCTTCAGGCGGCAACAAGGAGGCAGCACGTCGTGCCGGCATAGAGCCAAATGCCTCCACCTTGACAGCCTTTATTTATCTTGGAATTCTTACTGGCCTGGCTGCCTCTCTGTCAGCTTCCAAGTTGGGGATCGCACAACCTTCGAATGGTCTGGGATACGAAATGACTCTAATTGCAGCGGCCGTCATCGGCGGAACCCTATTTTCGGGCGGCACTGCGTCAATTTTCGGCACCTTTTTAGGTATGCTTTTACTTGGCATTATTGACAATGGACTTGTGCTGGCACGAGTACCTTTATATTGGCAGGATTTGGTGACAGGTCTGATTATCATTCTTGCGGTTGCATCATCTGCATTCCAAAGTTTTAGCAAAGTCCGCTCCAGAAGGAAAACAATTAAGATAGAGGGAGATCCCGCATGCCAAGATTAAATAAGAAGATAGAAAATTTAGGATTAATTCTCCTATTTGTTGTTTTATTTATATTCTTTGCCTTTTCCAGTAAGCATTTTGCCAGCCTTACGAACATAATGTCGCTGTTTGCTCAAATGGTTGAACTGGGCTTTTTGACTCTGGGCATGGCTGTTTCAATGTTGTCAGGCGGCATGGATTTGTCAATTGGTGCCTTAGGCAGTCTCGGAACTGTATTGTTAGCTGTGTTTATTGGCCAAAAGGGCTGGCCACTGTTACCGGCAATACTGCTTGTGTTTTTGCTCATGCTTCTTGCAGGCCTCTTGAATGGATTTCTGGTGGCGTATCTTAAAATCCAATCGATGCTGGCAACTCTTGGTACACAATCTCTCTTTACAGGCATCGGACTTGTTATTTCGAAGGGAATAACAGTACGTGTTCCGGAAGAATCAATGCGAATTTTTGGACGGCATCTCGTGTTTGGTGTCATTCCCTTCCAGATACTACTATTCATACCGGTGGTTATCGCTGTTGGAATATATATCAGTCGCAGTATTTCAGGGCGTCAGATCTATCTGGTCGGTTGCAATGAGGAAGCAGCCCGTTTTACAGGGATTAATGTAAAGCGCACCTTAATGAAGGTTTATCTGTTATCTGCGGCGATGGCGTTCTTCGCAGCGCTTGTGTTTAGTTCACGCATATCAAGCGGACGAGCAGATGTACTGAATTCGAAAGTGCTTGAAACCGTTACAGCTGCAGTATTTGGTGGTGTCAGTACCTTGGGCGGCGTTGGAACTATCGGTGGTGCTGTGCTCGGTGTCGCTATTATAACAATAGTAAGTAATGGTCTGGACATGATGAATGTCTCACAGTTTTTACAGCAGGTAATTGTGGGAAGTCTGCTGTTGATTACATTGGCTTTACGCAATTTGAAAGGGAAAACTTCACCTTTTGTTGCGCTAAGAAATAAAGTTTGTAGGAGGATACAATGAAAAAGGTAATTAGTGTAATTTTGGCCATGCTGCTTTTGGTGATGAGCTTTGCAGCATGTACAAAACCGGATGACGGAAAAACAACAACGCCTCCAGTAACTGAGGCACCGCAGGTAACTGAACCAGCTGGGGAAAGCAAAGGAACCATTGCTGTTGTATCGTATGTCACAAGTGCACCGTACTTCGCCTTTGGTAAGAGTGTTGCAATCAAGGCCGGTGAAGACAGAGGTTACGATGTAATCTGGACCGGAACGCCTGAAGTTGATACACCAGGTCTGATTGATATCATTGATAACCTGATAGAACAAGGTGTAGATGCTATTTGTCTGGCCTCGGGCGACACATCTTCTGTCGTTCCATCAACAAAGAAAGCTATGGAGCGTGGTATCAAGGTTGTTTCCTTCGATCTTGACATTGAGGCAGAAGGACGGGATGCATATGCTGGCTTGATGGATCTTGCAGAGCTAGGTATTCCTCAGGTGGAAAGCCTTGTTGCCAGTATCGGAGAAGAAGGAGAATATGCTATTCTCACAGGTGTTCTGACCAACGAATTCTTGAATAGTCGTATTGATTATGTAACAGAGTATGCAGAAGAACATTATCCTGGACTAAAACTTGTCACCATAGAAGGCCAGAATGAGGACCCTGACGAAGCTTACGCTGCTGCTCAGAATATATTGACTGCCTATCCTGAGGTTAAAGCAATTATGAGTAACGTCTCAACAGGAGTAGGCCCGATTTCCAGAGCGATTGAGGATGCAGGCAAAATCGGAGAAGTATATGCTTGCGGACAATCATCACCGAACCTGGCTAAACCAGGGATGGCATCGGGAGCATGTGTGAGTGCAATTCTTTGGGATACTGCAAAGTGGCAGGAATGGGCTGTAACGATTGCAGCTAATTTGATCGAAGGAGTAGACATGCCTGTTGGTAAACTGGATATTGCCGGCTTCCCGGATGCAGAGCGTATCGAAGGCAATACTTTCTATTTCTATGAAACATTCTATTTCACTCCAGAGAATATTAACGACTTCGACTTCTAAAAGAGGAGTTGATAGTTTATTAAGGTCTTAGTTTCAAACATAGGGAGGCGGTAACGGTACTGCTTCCCTATGTACTAATGTTAAGAATGTTGAGAGGGAAATTTATGGCAAAAATTATTGATATAACAGGTTATATTGATGAGGGAATGTGGAGCTACCCCGCACCCTATCCGGAGATATCCATTGATCCTATGCCACCGGTACCGTGGGCAGGCGGAAAAGTCTATGTAGAGATATTTAACGGTATGAATTCCCAAACAGGTACATATCTTGAGACGCCTGCACACTATTTTGGAAATGATAATTCTTACTTATTGACCGATATACCGGCAGAAGAGCTTTACCGGATTCCATGTGTGGTATTTGATCTTGGTCAGCTTAAGGCTCCGGATACTGGCGGAAGAGCACCCGTTACGCTTGAAATGATTCAGGCGTGTCCTGCTGCATCACAAATAAAAGCCGGTGATGCTGTTCTATTTAATACTGGTTGGGGACAAAACTGGTTTAATGACAATTTTCTGGACGGTCCCTATCTAACCAAAGAAGCAATGGACTGGTTTATATCTAAAAAGCCATTTCTGCTAGGATCTGATTTGGCACGCTGGGAGAATCTGGAACATCCGGAAGGTATTTTCGACGATTTTTACGCAGCAGATATACTTTTAGCCGGACCATTCATTAACTTGGATTTGATCAAGCAAGCTCGTTGCTTGTTAACAATTCTGCCGATCAACGTGGCAAGAACGAGTTGTGCGCCCTGCCGAGCGCTGGTCGAGCTTATATAAAAGCAAACTAACTATAGAGAAAATAGTCTGTTAGGGACTAGGAAAAACAATACATTACGGAGGAAGACATGAGTACTTTTAAATTCAAACCATCAAAATGGATCCCTTACCACGACTGGGAGACACTTGAGGCAGTTCGGTCAGTTAAACGAGAAGATATGGAATATAAGAATGAGAACGGTTTTGAGGTAAAAATCGTCCATAGTCCTTTGCTTGTTTTTGCTGCGGATGCTTTTCACAGGATTTATATGAGCGATGTTGAGGACAAGCCTCTCACAATGATTTGCCCCAACCAGTGGAAAGAGGCATATCAGGCACTAGCTGAAGCGCTAAACAGATACAATGTCAGCTGCCGTAATGTCCATGCCTTTGCTATGGATGAGTGGGCCGATGAAGAGGGAAATGTTGCCCCCCTTACTTATGGCGGTGGGCTGGGCTATTCCTTCCGCAAGCATTTCTATGGACAGATCCGTGAAGATTTAAGGCCGCCGGTAGAAAACTGGCATGTCTTCACAAATGATAATGTAAAGGACTATAGCAAAATTCTTGAAGAAGTTTCCGGCGGTGGCGCAGATATATGCTATTCGGCAACGGGCTGGCCCGGACATACGGCTTTTATCGATCCTGACACTGAAGAGTTTGCTGCAGATTCTATGGAAGAATTCCTCACACTGGGGTCACGGCTTGTTACTCAGCACCCGCTTACCATTGCTGAAAACTCCCTGTTTGCCCCCATGGGTTCTGCAGGTGATGTATGGTCAGTACCGCCACTTGCTGTAACAATCGGACCAAGAGACATTGCTATGGCCAAAGACCATTTTGAGATTCATAGCTTTACCTTCCTGGGCGGAGATTCCTGGCAGAAAATGATTTCACGCCTGACCCTGTATGGACCGATAACCATGAAATGTCCGGCTACGATTATCCGTCTATTTAAAGGAACATGCTACGTTAGTGAAGATATAGCTGCTCCCTTTGCAGGCTGGGAGTGCGAACGGCCGGTACCGGGAGTCGATGAATAAATGAATCCTTTAGAACAAGAGATACTTGCTGCAATAACAGACCGGCAAGACGAGCTGTATGAAGAACTGGCTGCCTTAATAAAATTCGACAGCCAGAACTTCATCTCTCATGGCCTGGAGCTTGAGTGTCAGAAATATGTGGCCGGCCGATACCGGGATGTTGGCCTGATTACCGAGATGTACGCACCGGATGATGTAACAGGCATTAAGGAACACCCGGCTTACAATCCCGGCCGCAATACAACGTCAGACCGTCCCAATGTCAGTGGTATACTTCCGGGCATTAAAGCGGATTCGGGAAGCATTATGCTAGCCGGACATACCGATACAATGCCGGTCGGAGACCTGTCTAAATGGCATGTTGATCCCTTTGGCGGTGTGATTACCGAAGACAAAATTATTGGTCTGGGTGCCGGCGACAATAAAGCCGGAGTTGCAGTGCCTTTATTTGTGATGGAAATAATGAAGCAATTGAAGGTGCAGTTTGATAAAACGATCAATATTACTGCCTATGTCGATGAAGAATACGGTGGTGGTGGTGGAGCCTTAGCTGCATCACTGAAATACGACAATGATGTGATCATTAATCTGGATGGCGGCAATTTCGAGATCTGGAGAGCAGCTCTCGGAGGAGGCGGTTTTAAAATCATTGTCAGGTATGAAAAGCCTACTGATACAGTGACGCCCCTGCTGCCGGCAGTAATGGCTGTTGCTGCAGCGCTGGAAAATATCGGTGCTGACTTGCGAACTGAACTCCACAATAATCCATACTTTACAGGATCCGACATGGAGCGGTCAGCCATGCGCATCATAGAACTTAAAGCCGGTGAAGGTGGTTCGAAACTGAACGAAGCAGCCTTGACTTTTGTCGCTTATACAAATGCCGGTGAGCAATGGCTTCTTAACCGCCTGCAAAGTGAACTTCAAAATGTCCGGGATGAATATGGAGATCACGGAATCATTATTGACCAGCCGATCAGCACAACACGTTTCTTTGAATCAGCGGAAACAGAAGACCCTGATGGCTACATTGAGATAATGCAGGGAGCTGCTGATGCTGTTACAGGCAGGAGGCTGAAAGAAACGGGTGCTTGCCTGACAGATTTATCTATATTTCTTTCCTATGGCAGTGCCTGTAGTTTCAATTTTGGCATTTTGAGAGATTTTGCTTTGGAAGGGGGCGCACATCAGCCAAACGAATTTGTCAGTAAACAAGAATTGCTGGATTTGGCCCGGACAATAGCATTGTTTTTGTTGCGAGCAGGAGGAGGAAAGAAGGAACAGGCATCCGAATCTATATGATGTTAACAGGCAATTGCCTCTTCTAATTGTTTTGCAGTTCAAGCAAACAGCCATGTCCTATTCATCTAAAATGAACGCATTTAATTTAAGTGATTGAGGTACATTTATGTTTGATATAAGCGGCAAGGTTGCATTTGTAACAGGAGCCAGCAAAGGATTAGGAAAAGTGTTTGCACTGGCCTTGGGAAGGGCCGGTGCAAAACTTTGCATACTTTCACGTACAGAAACTGACCTTAGGCAGACTGAGCGAGAACTAAAGTCAGAAGCTTGTGACTGTATTAGTTATATTGTTGATATTACAGATGAACAAGAAGTTGAAAATGCTGTTGCAGGATGTGTGGAAAAATACGGACGCATTGATATTCTTGTCAACAATGCAGCCACAGCGCGTATCAATAAGCCAGCTGAAGAAACTTCTCTGGATGAATGGAAGCATGTCATAGACACAAATATTAATGGTAGTTTTATTTGTGCAAAAGCTGTGGGCAAAGTTATGGTCAAACAGAAGTCCGGAAAAATTATCAACATGTCTTCAATCTCAGGAAAAATAATCAACAAAGGCGTCCATGGTGGTTCTTACGATGTTTCCAAACAAGCTATCGATGGTATGACCCGTGCACTCTCGTCCGAATGGGCTCAATATGGTATTAACGTTAATGCTATTGCGCCAGGCTATTTTATGACAGATCCTAACATAATGTTTTTTGAGAAAGATCCTGATTTTTACAAGACAGCACTTGAATTAATTCCAGCGGGAAAAATGGGGCAGCCGGAAGATCTGGTAGGTACATTGCTATATTTAGCATCTGATGCATCTGATTATGTTCATGGCGCAATTATTCCTGTAGATGGCGGATACATGATTTGGTAAAAGCACAATAACAAAAATGTTTTGACGAATTGAAATTAGGAGAGAGCAATGGAAAAACTAAAAATGGGTATAGTCGGAGCCGGAATTTGGGGCGAAACACATGCAGGCATATACAATGAGCATCCATTTGCTGAAATAGTTGCAGTTTGCGATTTGAATAAGGCTAAGGCAGAGTCACTGGCGGCAAAGTTTAACGTTAAGGAAGTCTATACAGACTACAAAGAGATGGCGAAGAAAGCCAATTGTGATGCTATTGCAATAGTAACTCCGGATTTTTTACATGCAGATATCGCAATTGCCTGCGCAAATGCCAAAAAACACATGTTGATCGAGAAGCCTCTGGCAACTAGCCGCAAAGATACTTTTGATATGTTAGAAGCAATTGAAAAGAACGATGTCCGCGTGATGGTAGATTTACATAACAGATGGAATCCTCCGGTAAATACTACAAAGCAGGCAATAGATGCGGGAGAACTCGGACAAGCATATAGTGGCTATGCACGCCTCAACGACATAAAGTGGGTTGCAACTGACATGTTGCCCTGGGCGGCACAATCATCGATACTTTGGTTTTTGGGCAGTCACAGTCTCGATACACTCAGATGGTTTATGGGGTCTGAAGTTGAGCGCGTATACTCAGTCAAGCGCGAAGGTATTCTTAAAAATCTTGGCGTTGATGTGCCGGACATGTATCTGACAACCCTGGAATTCAAAAATGGAACGATAGCACAAATGGAAAACGGATGGATTACTCCCAACGCTAATACCAATATTAATGACATAAAGTACACAGTGCTTGGTACCGAAGGTATGATCAACATAGACTGCTCCAGTCACAACATGATTCAAATGGTGACTGATAGCAAGGTAACTACTCCCGATATTATTGTGAGAAATACTGTTGATGGCAAAGTAAAAGGCTTTGCTTATGAAAGTATTCGCTCTTTTGTCGATCGAATGCTAGATGATAAACCATTTTTAGTTAGTTTGGAAGATGCGGCAAATACATCGCTTGCTCTTTTAGCAGTACTGGAATCTGCTGAAAAAGGAATGCCGGTAACTGTCAAGTATTAAGTATCTTGTCCTATTAACAATAATGAAATATGAAGGAGGTCACTAGTGGCCAAAAGTTTTGATTTGACTAATAAAACAGCCCTTGTTACCGGTGCCGGTCAGGGTCTTGGCAAAACTTTTGCTCTGGCCTTAGCCAATGCAGGAGCAGAGGTATATATTTTAGCCCGCAACATAGACCGGCTCACTAATACTGCCGATGAGATTATGCAAAAGACAGCCTCTGAAGTTTACCCGGTTCAGGTCGATATTACTGATGAAGCAAGTGTTATGGCTGCTTGTGCTGCTATAAGTCAGAAAAGCGGCAAAATTGACATACTTGTAAATAATGCAGCTGTGGGACGCAGTAATAGCCGACTGGAAGATGAAACACTCGAAAGCTGGAATTCAATAATCAATACAAATCTAACAGGAACTTTCCTCATGATGAAGCATGTTGGAAAAATCATGATTCAACAGAAGTCAGGCAAGATAATTAACCTTGCTTCAATGACAGGAAAAGTATCAGTAAGAAATCCGAGTGTCGGGGCATACGATGTATCAAAAGCTGCCGTTGAGGCTTTAAGCAGAACAATGGCAGGAGCCTGGGCAGAACATAATATTACAGTCAATTCAATCTGTCCCGGTTATTACATGACAGATATTAATAAAGCCTATATTGAAGAGAACATAGAATTTTATGAAGATTCTCTAACCCAAATACCGTTAAAGAGCTGGGGAGATCCGGATGAGATTGGTGATACAGTAGTATTTTTGGCTTCGACAGCTTCAAATTACATGACGGGGGCAAATATTGTAATAGATGGCGGATATACAATATGGTAAGGATAAGATTATGAGACTATCAGGAAAGACGACAATCATAACAGGCGCCGGAAGTGGTATTGGCCGGGCAACGGCCTTACGCTTTGCAGAAGAAGGTGCTAGGGTACTGGTACTCGAATTGGACCATGAAAACGGACAAAGTGTCGTGAATGAAATCGAACAGATGGGGGGAACAGCTGCATTCTATCAGCTTGATGTCTCCAACTGGAAACAGGTTGAGGATGTATTTGGAGATATAGATGCAAAGTACAGCAATATTGATGTGCTTTATAATAATGCAGCAGTTTTTTGGGGAGAAAAAGACGCAGCCATTGATGAACTGGATGTTGAGGTGCTTGAACAGATAATTAAAATAAACTTGTTTGGCACTATGTATTGCAGTAAAGCTGTCATCCCCTTGCTGAAAAAAAGACAAGGCGGCTCGATTATTCATACTTCGTCAAGCTGCGGCATTATCGGCGTTCCAAACTGTGATGCCTATAGTGCTTCCAAAGGAGGCATCATATCACTAACACGTTCGATGGCAGTTGAATACGGGCCTGACGGTATTCGTACAAACTGTATCGCTCCCGCTGCCATACATACCCCGATGATATATGAAAGTGATCTCAACAAAGACACATTTGATGAACAAGAATTCTTAAGCAAAGGCACCCCTTTGAGGAAATGGGGAAGATCAGAAGATATTTCAAATATTGCCCTCTTCCTGGCCAGCGATGAAAGCAGTTATATGAATGGTGCAATCCTGGTAGCTGACGGCGGAATAACAATATCATAACCAGAAAAGCAGAGCCTCCTGTGACATTGGGAAAAGAGGATCATCTCTAATAAAAATAAATGGGGAAGCAGCTTCTTAGCTGCTTCCCCATAATAGTTTAAGAGGAGCAATAACTCTCTAGAAACCGTATTTGCTGCGTCGCAGCATTTCGATATCTGTAAAGGACTGGGTCGGGCTATAACCTTCAATTGGAGCAATCCGCTGGTGATAGATATCGATGAACCAGCTGGGCTGGGGGAAGAATTCTTCTTCCAGTTCGTGGGCTGGTGTAATCCAGTTGCGTGATCCGAGGATTGTCACCGGGGCATCCAGATAATCGAAAGCTAATTCCTGTAAGGTGCGGGCGATATCATTCAGGTATGAACCGCGGGCACAGGCGTCTGATGCCACGATGCACTTGCCGGTTTTCTTAACAGATTCCAGAACTAAGTCATAATTGAAAGGAACCAGAGAGCGGGCATCGATGACTTCAGCACTGATGCTGTATTTTTCCTGCATCTCTGCCGCTGCTTTCAAGGCCGGGTACATGGTGGCACCGATGGTCAGAATGGTTACATCGCTGCCTTGTCTGCGCACAACGGGCTCGCCCAGCGGGATTTCATAGCTTTCTTCCGGAACACCGCTTGTAACAAACTCTTCGCCGATACCATAAAGTCTCTGGCTTTCAAAGAAGATGACAGGGTCTGTTCCGCGCAGGGCACTGGTAAGCATTCCCTTGGCATCATACGGTGTCGCCGGGAAAACAACCTTGAGGCCCGGAATGTGGGTGCAGAGTGATGTCCAGTCCTGTGAGTGCTGAGCACCGTACTTGGAACCGACAGAAACACGGACAACGACCGGCATCTTGAGCATGCCGCCGCTCATGGCCTGCCATTTCGGCAATTGGTTAAACACTTCATCACCGGCACGGCCGAGGAAGTCGCTGTACATTAATTCGACCAGAGCACGGCCGCCTGCCATGGCATAGCCGACAGCAGAACCGACGATGGCGCCCTCAGAAATCGGGGAGTTGAAGAGACGATGATAGGGGACAGCTTCAGTCAGACCACGATAGCAGGCAAAAGCTCCGCCCCAGTCGCGGTTTTCTTCACCATAGGCGATCAGAGTAGGATCGGTATAAAAAGCGTCCAGTACTGACTCAAAGATAGCGTCTCTGAACTGGTAAACACGGTTGGTGGATACAGCTTTGCCTTCATCGTCATAAGCGTAGCGAAGCTTTTTGCTCAGCTGTTTGACACGGGGGACATCTTCACGGGCCAGCAACATGTCAGGTTTTGCATCAGACAGGGCAGGAAGGTTCAGATTTGAGAACATCAGCCGCTCAATTGCGCTGGGATCCTTGCTCAGATCCATGCGCGGAGATTTTACAGGGTCAACGGCCAGACGGATGGTGTCCGTGATTACGTCAACAACTTCTTCGTCAATTGCTTTGATCTCATTTTCGCTTGCTACGCCGGCTTCGACCAGCTGGCGGGCAAAGGCGGGAATGGAATCTACCTTCTGCCAGGCTTCAATTTCTGTCTGTTCGCGATAAGAGTTAGCATCGGAAGGTGAGTGGCCGGAATAGCGGTAAGTCACAACATCCAGCAGAACCGGGCCGCGCTTATTGCGCAAAAGGTCAAGCTTGCGTTCCATGGCTTCGATTACAGCCAGAGGATTATAGCCATCGATGCGCTCAGCATGCATCTGCTCGGGATTAAGCCCTGCACCGATGCGGGCGGGATATTGGAAACCCATGGTTTCACCACGGGGCTGACCGCCCATGGCATATTGGTTGTTGGTTATATTGAAAAGAATAGGCAGGCCGCCCTTCATATCACCTTCCCACAGTTCTTTATACTGATCCATGGTGGCCATCATGAAGGCTTCCCAGACGGGACCGCAGCCTAGGGCGCCATCACCGATATTGGCAACGACGATACCATCCTGCTGATTGATCTTCTTAAACAGAGCTGCGCCGACAGAAATGTCACCTGAGCCGCCAACGATAGCATTATTGGGATAAACGCCGAAGGGCAGGAAATAGCTGTGCATGGAACCGCCCAGGCCCTGGTTGAAGCCCGTTTCCTTGGCAAAAATTTCTGCCAGTACCCCATAGAGGATGTAAGAAATAGCCATCTTCTTGACGGTGTTGCGCTTGTCCTTCAGAGGCTCGACAACACTATAAGCACGGCCATCCATGTATCCTTCCATGACTTTTTGCAGTTCAGCATCGTCCATCTTGTTGATAGCTGAAAAACTCTTGGCCAATAATTCTCCGTGACTGCGGTGGGAACCGAAGATGAAGTCGTTAGGAGTCAAATGATAGGCCTGGCCGACTGCTGAGGCTTCCTGACCTATGGACAAGTGTGCCGGACCCGGGTTGTTATATTCAACACCATTGTAGTTGGATGCAACCTTGATGGCCATAAGCATTTCTTCAAATTCACGAATCATCCGCATATCGTGATAAATACGCAGGAATTCGTCTTTTGAGAAATTATCCTTTTCATCCTTAACTGTTTTCTGATAAATATTTACGGGGATTTTGTCGAACTCTATCCAGCTCTGTGAGCGCACATCTTCAGGTGCGATGTATTGTGACTTTGGCATAATTTACTTACCTTTCTTAACTGCTTTACTATTCTTAAAGCTTGTCTAGCTTAATTAATCCAGCATAAAGACCGCTTCGCGGATTACTTCCGCAACGGTCGGATGGGGGAAGATTGCTTCCCTGATTTCGTCTATGGTCATTTCTGTCTCGATCATGATGCCGGCAGAGATAATCAGCTCTGACGCATAGGATCCGAGAAGATGACAGCCAATCAGGCGGTCGTGTGCAGTATCAACTATGATTTTACACAGGCTGCGTTCTCTGTCTGTTTCAGCAACGAAGCGGCCTGAATAGGACATGGGAATCGATACCTTCTTGTATTCGATACCCCGGTCTTTGCATTCTTCCTCAGTCAGACCAACGGAGGCGACTTCCGGATTAGTGTAGATGACAGAGGGCATAGCGTTATAACGGACATTGTCTTTTTGTCCCAGAATTGTCTTTACAGCGACCTCTGCTTCACGGTAGGCTGCATGCGCCAGCATCCAGCGGCCGTTGACATCACCGACGGCATAAATGCCAGGAACATTGGTCCGGCCACGGTCGTCAGTGACGATGTGACCCTGCTCGGTGTAGATGCCCAGGCTCTCCAGGCCCAGATCCTGTATCGAGGGTCGGCGGCCGACGGAGAGGAGAACCTTATCTGCCGGGACAGCTTCTGCCTTCCCGTCAAGTTCAAACTTGACCTGGCCGTCTTCCACAGCAGTGACCTGAGAATTCAGGAAAAACTTCATGCCTTTGCCGGCATAGGTTTTTTGTAAAAGGTCGCCGACTTCTTTGTCGATGTCTCCTGCGATGTGATCCAGCATTTCCACAACTGTAACCTGGCTGCCGACTGTCAGGAAATAGGAGGCCATTTCGAGACCGATCACACCGCCGCCGATTACAACCAGCTTTTCGGGAATTGTTTCCAGATCGAGGATTTCTTTATTGCTGAGGACAAAACCCGACTCCAGGCCCTCTTTGACACCTTTGATCGGAGGCACTATGGCATGGGAGCCAGTTGCCAGAATAACATTCTTAGCTTCGTAGTCTTTGTCCTCTGCCACAATCTTGAAATTGCTGCCACTACGGCCGGCCAGTCTGGCCTCTGCCGAGATGACAGTGACATTATTTGCTTTCATCTTGCCCTTGACGCCAAGGACGTTGGTCTTGACCACTTTATTCTTGCGTTTGACGACGGCCTTCTGGTCAATTCCGGCATTGTCTGCAGAGACGCCGAAAGCTTTGCCGTTATTAGCGTGTTCGAAGACTTTTCCTGAGTAGAGGAAAGTCTTTGACGGGATGCAGCCTTCGTTCAGACAGACACCGCCCAGTTCCGCTTTTTCGAATAAAGTAACGGAGAGTCCGGCGTGTCCGGCGCGTTCAGCTGCCAGGTAGCCACCGGGGCCACCGCCGATTATGATTAGATCTAATACATTTTCTGCCATGCTTTACCTCAATTCTCCATCATTAAGAGCTGGAAGTTCTCCAGGTTTTTAACCAGTCCCTGCAGGAATCTGGCAGCCGGGGCGCCATCCACTGCGCGGTGGTCAAAGGTAAGTGACAGGCCCATGGCCTGATAAGGCACGGCTTCACCGTCTACCATACGCAGGCGGGTGTTTATGTTGTTGACGCCAAGGAGGCAGGTTTCCGGAGGATTGATTACCGGTGTGAAAGATTCAATACCTAGTGATCCCAGATTGCTGATAGTAATGGTGGAACCATTAAGCAGATCGGGATTGATCGAGCCTTGCTGGGCGGCTTCAGCCAAAGTTGCAGCTTCTGCACCGATCTCGCTGATACTCATGGTATCAGCATTGCGGACAACCGGAACCATCAGTCCGCGTGGTGTGTCTACAGCCACGCCCAGATGGACACGGTTAAAGAAACGCATTGCATCGCCCAGGAAGTGAGCATTGCAGTCCGGATATTTCAGGACAGTCCGCGATACCGCGTAGAGGATAATATCGTTAAAAGTCGGCACCTTTGCCAGCAGGCTGAAGCCCAGTGACTGGTCCAGACCCTTTGCTTTCGCTGCTTTGAGACGATTGCGGAAATCTATGATATCAGTTGCATCAAAGCTGGTATTCAGTGTCAGCTGAGCCATGTCGGACAATGAACTATGCATGGCCTCTCCGATGATTTTGCGAATGCCGCTGAGTTTCTTGTCTTCATATTCAGGAAGCTGACTCAGAGGAGCCACTGCCGCCGATGTATCCGTCAGGGCTATGGCCGGAACTTGACCCAGATCATCTACTCTGACACGGCCACCGATACCACTGCCTGCGATTCCGGCAGTATAATCCGTGCCGGCTGCAGATGTAGCTATATGGCCGGCAGCGACGACGGCATCGACATCACGTTCAATGATGCGGCCACCCGGTCCGCTGCCTGTGGCGTAACGCAGGTCCGCCTTGTTTTTGTATGCGGCTGTACGGGCGCGAGGGCTGATCGGAGCGTCCACAGCTGTGGGGCTTGCGCTTACCGGTGCGACAGCCTGCGCTTGAGCAGGAGCAGCGACTGCCTGGCTTGCTGCGGGTGTGTCTGCCTTCTTATCAGCAGCTGGGGCGGGCTTACCCGCACCGTCTGCAGTAGCGCCTTCAGGAATAAACTCGCTCCAGTCTTCACCGGCTTTGCCGATGACCAGAACATTGAGCAGGACAGGCACATCGTCCCCTTCCTCAAAAAATACTGCAATGATCTCACCATCTACAGGTGAGACTTCATCAAATGTTGCCTTGTCAGTTTCGTAGGTGAAAAGCGGATCATCCTTTTTAACCTGATCGCCTTTCTTGACGTGCCATTCGCCGATAAGACAGCTTTCCACTGATTGTCCCTGCCGGGGCATAATTACTGCTGTTGCCATGCTTTCATCCTTTCATTCCTCTTTAAATCTATTGAATCAAACTTCTAATTCAACATAGCTTGTCTGCTAAAAAATTATCAGAGTGCATTTACCTTCTTCAATTAATGTTATATAGACAAGGGCTTGCCATGCTCGAGCAGATACTGTTCTGCTTTCACACTCCACAAGCCATTGTTGTCCTGAACCAGTTTATCCAGTTCTCTGAACAGAGGGTCCTTTTTTCCAAGTTCTGCAAAATCATCGATTGCAGTCAGAGGCATGGAAATATTGGTATATAGCAATTTTTTGCTGCCGGGGATATTGGGCAAGTTAAGCGTGGTTTCGATAGCAGCATCTAGGCCACCGATATGGGTAACCATGGCTGATGGATTCATCACGCCCCTGCTCAGCAATTCCAGAGCTTCAAATAAATCTTCTGCATTCCCTCCTGTATTTCCGGCTATATGGGAGGCATTGTAGTGGACATCATAGAAATTAAACTCAGATGTAAAATTCGGGTCATTGGGGCCTGCAAAGAAATTGAGGCAGGCATCATAGCCCATGATTTTGTCACCCTGCTCTACGACCTGGCGTACCGGTGCATAGATATAGATGTCATCGTATCCCTTGTCGTTTTTTGTAAAGGACCGCAGCAAGGCGGGCACATCATCGACACCAGCTGTATTAACATATTTGAGTTCCACTCCATTACGAGCCGCTTCTTCTACGGTTAAAATAGAAGCTGCCCGGTCCAGCCTTGCCTGATTAATGTCAGTGACAACAAGAAGCCCGGGTTTGCGCTTATTGTGGATGGCAAAATCGATGGCCCCGAGACCCATCGGGCCGACACCGGCCAGAAGGGCCATATTGCCTCCTTCGACAATACCCATTACGTGCTCATATGTACCGGGTTTAGTGTGATAGTTAACATTGAAGCCGCCCACGATGCAGGATACAGGTTCAGCCAGAGACCCGGCAAAAAAGGCTTCGCCTTCATATTTAAGCAGGCAGTTTTGTTTCATAACGACGGGCGGGATAATAATGTGTGTGGCATTACCTCCGATATACTCGAAGCTGTAGCCAGGCGCTGCGTAGATGTTGTCGGGCTCGTTTAGTGCAGGCTGGACAACAAAACGATCTCCGGCCTGGAACTGGTCCTGCCATTTCTTGCCAACTTCCAGAATTACTCCACAGAATTCATGCCCAATGATGACGGGGTTAGTGTCGATATTGTCAGGCACTCGCTTATGATCGGAACCTTGGATAGCTGCTTTGTATGAGCTCATGCAAATACTGTCAGAAATAATCTGAGCCAGGATTTCATCATCTTTTATCGGCGGAAGCTCGAAAGACTCGAGTCGCAAGTCTCTTTTACCATACATACGAACTGCTGTAGTTTTCATAATTGTCCTACTTTCAGGTTTTTCTGCAAGTAGCAGTAGCCGGTCAAGCCTTTTGATCGCTACTTATTGTCGTTTTTTTAACCTGCTGTTATTATAGCCAAATATATGGGGATCAGCAATGTTACAAAAAGTAAAATATCCAAAGTGTTACTATGGATATTATATAGATAGTATTTAACATCAATAGCCGTGTAAGCTTGCAATTAAAGACATCTAGGGGCAACATGAAAATGTTAGATGCAACAACAAAGATGTGATATGATTAAAACGGTGTTAGAGATATCCGACAAAGTAACATCATAATAGATGTAAATTTAACATTGTATATCAGAAAGGATAAAAAATGCTAAGCATGCAAGAACGTCAAGCCTTTATCGCTGAATATATACAGAAAGAGGGTGAAGTGCGATTTGCAGAGATTTGTGAATTGTATCCTGATATGTCCAGCATGACAATCCGCCGTGATTTGGAAAAACTTGAGCAAGAGGGCAGTATTCAGCGTTTTCGTGGTGGCGCCCGTTCTATTGATATTATGACAAAGCTGAAGGAAGCTACCTATGATATGCGTGAGGCGGAACGTACAGAGGGCAAACGCCGTATCGCGAATAAGGCGGCGGACTTTCTGAGTGAATCGCGTTCAATTTACATTGATGCCGGAACAACTTGTATTCAGCTGGCCAAACTAGTACCGGATGAGAATATTTTTGTCTTGACGTCTGCACCCTATGTCGCTCTCGAACTGGTCCAGAACCGAATGAATGTTAAGGTACACCTGATCGGTGGCCAGCTAAATCGTGATACCCTGGCTCTGTCCGGAAGCTACTCGAAAAACTATATGAGAAATCTGAATATCGACCTGGCTTTTATCGGGGTCAGCGCCTGTTCACTGAAGAACGGATTCAGCTGTGGTGATTTTTTGGAGGCTGAATTGAAAAAAACGATCATTAATCAGGCTCAGAAGGTTGTTTGCATGATGGACGTATCTAAACTGAATTCCAACATGCCCTATACTTTTGCCCGCCCACGGGATGTAGACGTCCTGATTACAGATCAGCCGCTTCCTGACTCATATCAGAAAATGATGCAAAGTTCCAATACAATTTATCTTTAATTGTTAGCAAGCAGGCCGGATCAGATCAGGTAAAGATCTTTAAGCCGGGGATATAGTTCATTGTAGATGGCAATATTATCTTTGTATTGCTCTTTGCCTGCAGGCGAGTGCTCTGTTACCAGATTGGCGTGAATTAAGTCCCCGGCAACATCATAATCAGAAAAAATACCCCTGCCGACACCGGCAGCAATTGCCGCTCCAAAAGTTGCCACAGCATGTGAGGGCACATCCAGCTCCAGCAGATTGAGCTGCAGGACATCGGCTATTATCTGCCGCCAGATTGCAGATTTCGCACCGCCGCCGACAATACGCAGCTCATGGATTGGCTTCTGGTCTCTATGGATTTGCAAGATGCTGCGCAAAGCTAGTGCCACACCTTCCAGGCTGGCCCGCAGGAAATGCTCACGCCTGTGACTTACGTGCATTCCGAAATAAACGCCGCGAGCTTTACTGTCAAAAACAGGGGCACGTTCACCTTCCAGATAAGGAAGAAAAACCAGACCCTCTGATCCGGGTGGAACCTGGGCGGCTTCTTGGTCAAATTCTTTTAAGTCGTCAATGCCAAAAAGTTCAGCTGTCCAATCAACTGAGCGGCAGGCTGATTCCATTGAACCGTAGATGCCATAGCTTTCGCCATCCAGGGACATAATATTATAAACTCTGTTTTTGGGATCAAAAAAGGGTTCTGCTGAGTGGTTAGCAATCCAGGCTGTTGTGCCCAGAGAACAGTAATATTCATCAGAATGTACGACGCCTGCACCAAGAGTCGAACAGGCACCATCACCACCACCTGCGCTGACCGGTACACCCTGTGGCAAAGCTAATGCCTGCGCAGCTTCCGGGCTCAGGTAACCTGCAATCTCATGACTTGCATGCAGATCGGGAAAGAGTTCTGTATCTATTTTCAACTCCTGAAGCAGGTCCGACATATACTTGCGGTCCGATAAATCGATCAGCAAAGCATGGGAGGCATCAGAGTAATCTGTGGAAAAAACACCTGTCATGCGGTAAAGCAGATAGTCTTTCGACTGGATGAACTTATAGGTGCGTTGGTAGAGCTCGGGATGTTCATGCTTGAACCACAGACATTTGCACAAAGTGCTGGCGGAAGAAAGAACATTACCAGTTCTTTTATAAATCTCATCAGCCCCATAAGTGGAGGCTAAAAACTCCTTTTCACTTTTAGCACGAGTATCACTGTGGATGAGGGCAGGGCCAAGTGGCTGACCGGACCGGTCGACGGGTAACATACCCAGCATGTGGCCACTGATGCCAATTACTTCAACACGCTCCGGGCAGGAAGCTGCAGCTGTATTCAGAGCCTGAACAGCGGAGATGGTCGCCTGCCACCAGTCCTGAGGGTCCTGCTCCGAAGCTCCCTGAAAGGGAGTGGAAGTCGGATATGGGCAACTGGCTTCTGCAAGTATCTTCAGATTGTGATCAATGTAGGAGGCTTTAACACTACTCGTGCCCAGATCAATTGCTAAGATAACGGCCATGTTTTTCTCCTTACTTAATCAGCTGTGAGAGTTTTTTGAACTCCGGAGTGCCTGAAACTTTCAGCAGGTCGTAGAGAGCCGTTTCGGTATTGGTGATTACCGCTCCCATGGACCGGATCAGATCCAGGCCATTGAGAAAATTCTCCTTGCTGCGTGAGCACACGGCATCTCTGATGAGAAAAACTTCATAACCGTCATTAATCAGGTCACGGGCGGTCTGAAATACACAGATATGTGTTTCACTGCCGGTAAGCAAGACTTTTTTCTTGCCCAGGGCTTTGAGCTTTGCCGCCACATCAGGGGTATAAGCAGTAAAGCAGTTTTTAGTAAAAATGCTTTCCTCGCCGATAAGGTCTAAAAGTTCCGGCGCTGTCCGGCCCAGACCTTTGGGATACTGTTCAGTGGCAATGAGTGGGAAGTTCATTTCTTGCGCAGTTTTGATCAAGGTCAGGTTGTTCTTGATGACCTGATCCTTGTATTTCATGACAGCGATCAAGCGGTCCTGAAGATCAACAACAAATAAGACAGTGTCTTCTCTATCTAAAGTGTATTTATTCATAGGATTCTCCTCATTAGTACAGCCACATGGTTCTGGTTTGCTGCATAGATCGGTGCCTTGCATAGATCGGTGCCTGGCACCAATCCATGCAGGCGGCAAAATTTGCTTCCTTATTAATATAACAAAGTTAGATCGTATCGGGTGTGATATTGGAAGGACTATTTCAGCATTTCGGATGAGTTGAGAATTAATGTGTTGTAGAGGAAAAGTACATCCTGATTGCTGAAGCTGATGTAGTTGCCGATCAAGCTGCTATTAATGTAGCGAATATCGATCAGGGTGATTTTAGCGTAGCCTTCCAGTAAGAGTGGCGCCAGACTGCTGGCAAAAGAATCGCGGAAAATCACAAGCTCACGGTCAGTGGCTGCTGTCGGATTTTCGATCACAAGCAGGGGAACAGCACCGGACAGGTACACGTCGTAAGGATCGCGCCCATCCAGCTTTTCCAGATCATAGACAGGACCATAGAGTTCGGTTTCAGCGTTATAGACAATGGAGTTTTCCGTAGCATCGTTGGTCAGATAAACTATGCGGTCCGGCTGGAGCGGCAGGGCCGACTGGCCGGCATAGACCCCGGAGAATACTTTATCCTCCACCTGCTCAGTGAACTTGTGAGTAAGTTCTTCCGACACACCCAGAACTCCGGCAATTTTGTCGACAACAGCAGCGATATTTTCCTGCTTCCAGTGGAGATCGCTTTTGTAATAATCCTCTATGGTCAGCTCGCCAGTTATATCGATATACTCTGCAAAGTCCATACCCTCCTGCATGAGGGAAAACAGGCGGTCATAGTCCATGGACGGATAGCCGTTTTTCTCCGCCAGATAATAGTTTTTATCCGGGATGACTGAAAGGTAGACCTTACTGTCCGTGCCCTCGATATACTTTTCATAAATCGTACGAAACTTCGCCGCCGCCTTGTTAATGGAATTTTCATTTAGCGGAAATTCCAGCTTGGCCGCATAGCCATTAACGGTGTAGATATTGTTGTTATCCGCCTGTGCCAGCACATAATAGCGGCTGATTGCTTTGAAGCTGCGGAAGGTGTCACGCGCCGGGAACTGGTCTTTAGCATAATCCTCAAAATCACGCATGAATTGTCCGGAGGCGACGGAGCCCAGCTCAAGTTTAGGAGCCTGCTTCAGTAAACGCCGCTCACTCAGTGAAATCTCCTGAGAAGGATTTGTCCAGGCAGCAAGAGCCAGGAGGAGCCAAAACAAAACGACTACGGTCACGATGATGAAATTTGTCTTTTTCAGCTTCATGAAGCGACTCCTTTAAAACCTGAAGTAGAGGAAGGGATTGAAAGATGAATCAACCAGATATCCCGTTATCACCAGCAAAAGCACCATGCTAACCAGAGGCTCTGCTACTGCCAGCGCTTTTTCAGCCCAGGCCCTGGCCCGCAGCTTTTCAAAAGCCATTTTGACCAGCGGCGTACTGCAGACTGCGGCCAGGACCAGGATCAGTCCATAGCTGCGCAGATAATAATAAGTGACAGGGTCAGCCCAGGGCAGATTGCCGGCGCCGAACATAGCAGCGATTCTTTGGCCTGCGCCTGCCAGATCCGGAGCGTCGAAGACCACGAAGCTCAGCACCACCACCAGCAGGACAAGGACATGCCTGATCCAGGCCGGAATTTTTTCCAAAAAGCTAGCCAGCCAGAGTTTCTCCACCACCAGCAGGACAGCGAAAATCAATCCCCAGACTATAAAATTCCAGGAGGCTCCGTGCCAGAAACCGGTCAGAAGCCAGACGACGAAAATGTTAAATACCAGTCGTCCCCGGCCGACCCTGCTACCGCCCAGAGGAATATAAAGATAGTCACGGAACCAGCTGCTAAGGGAAATGTGCCAGCGGCGCCAGAATTCCGTGATGCTCTTGGAAATGAAGGGGTAGTTGAAGTTTTCCAAAAACTCGAAACCAAGAATACGGCCGAGTCCGATCGCCATATCGCTGTAGCCGGAGAAGTCGAAATAAATCTGCAAAGTAAAAGCGACAGCGTACATCCAATGGAACAGCACCGTTTGATCAGATGTCTTGAGAAAAACCTGACAAAGCTCACCCAGCGAATTTGCGAGGATGACTTTTTTGGCCAGGCCGACCATGAAGCGGCGCAAACCCGAACGGACTTTAGCAAAACTATGCTCGCGCTCATCCAGACCGGCCGCTACATCCACATAACGCACGATCGGCCCCGCAATCAGCTGAGGGAACATGGACACATAGGTCGCCAGCTTGATGATGCTTCGCTGGGCCGGTGTATCCTGCCGGTAGACATCAATGGTATAACTCATGATCTGAAAAGTATAGAAGCTGATGCCGATGGGCAGGGCCACTTTCAGCAAAGGCAGGGACATGCCAGTCACAGCATTGAAATTTTGTATAAAAAAGTCGGCATACTTGAAGTAGCCGAGCAGGGCGAGAGAGAAGGTGACCGCCAGGATCAGCCAGAACTTGGCCAGTTTACCTCCCTGATGTCGTTCGATCAGAAGCGCCAGTACATAGTGTACTCCTACCGACAAAAGCATGAAAAGCAGATAGACCGGCTCGCCCCAGCCGTAAAAGATGAAGGAAGCAATCATCAGCACCAGGTTTTTGCCTTTTTTTGGCGTCAGGAAATATACGATCAAAACAATGGGGAGAAAATAGTAAAGAAAGGTGATGCTGGAAAAAAGCAAGGTCTCTCCTCTCCGGTCTGCACCGGAACTATCCGGCGCAGATCAGGGAAAATACGTTAATAAATTATTTTGTCAATTCAAAAGCCGGCTCGCCGCGGACCTCGGTGAAGGCTGCAATGAAATCAGCTGAAGTTTGCGTGGCATCGGCCGGTGTCATGATCAGCATGATCAGATCACCGTTAGCGACCAGCTTGACGTCTTCAGCTTCTACGCAGATCCACTTCCGGGGATCAACGCCTTTGATTATTTCTGCCCCAACTTCTTCAGCGTCAGCGTCAGCTTCCAGCTGAAAAAGGACCAGGGAGTAGGGCATAGTGCTCATAGCACCTTCAGATACTGCAGCGGACTTGACGCCGGAAGCGTCGGTAAGACCTGTATAGTAAGTAAGAGAATCCGTATCAGAAAGATCGATTTCGGAATTGAATACTTCGAAATCAAGCGGCTGGACTTTGTAAATCTCATCGATCATGGCCAAGAGGTCCAGGTCAGTGGGTTGAGTATTCGGTTCTGTCTCCGGCTCCGTCTCAGCTGGCAAAGTTTCCTGTGAGGACGGGTTCGTCTGTTCATTACCGGGCTTGTCCGTATTCTTACAGGCTGCAAAACTAAAGAGTGTTGCAAAAACTAATAATAAAGCAATAGCTTTTTTCATATTTCTAACTCCTTGCTAACATTTGAAAACCGTCCACGACAATCGCGAACGGTTCTCTGTTTGACGAGACAAGGATACACCCGCCAAAACAATTAATCAATTGTCGAAAGATTAAGAAATAAGCAACTATTGTGACCAGATTGAGGATTTCTGCACTATTTAGCACACTTCATCAATCGGTGCTGCATCATTCGGTGCCCTGCATCATTCGGTGCCAGGCACGATTTCATGCACTGTGTTACATTCAAAGAGCCATCTTCCATAGGGATGCTATTTTTTGTTATAGTTGTGACAAGAGAGGGTACAAATTATGCCTGTTGATATAGAAAAACTGAAGCAAATTGCTCGTGAGGCCGGCAATATAATCTTGCAGGCAACTCTCACAGCGGAACAGATCAGATCTAAATCGAGCCAGAAGGACTACGTCACTAAATACGATGTAGAAGTGCAAAATTTTCTGGAGTTACGTCTGAGGGAACTATGGCCGGAGGGCCACTTCCTCGGTGAAGAACAGCTGGAGTATGAGTTCGTGCCGGATGGTTTTATTGTTGACCCGATCGACGGCACCGCAAACTTTGTTTTCGGGATCCCTCATTATTGCATCAGTATCGCCGTAACCGAAGGCGGAAAGATTGTTCAGGCTGTTGTTTTCAACCCCGTTGCAGACGAAATGTATTGGGCAGAGCTGGGCCGGGGCTCATACTTAAATAATGAACGCATTCAGAATCCGGACCTCGCCTTTGAAGAAACCTTTTTTGGCATCGGCGGCTCTCCTTATGATCCTGCCAGCATAGAACCGACAGTAAATCTGATTGCTACAATTTTAAAAAGGGCGGACATCAGGCGTCTGGGGTCGGCTGCTTTGGATCTTTGTTATGTGGCAAACGGCCGTCAGGGAGCCTACTTTGAGTTTTATGTCAAACCCTGGGACATCGCAGCCGGTCTCCTGATCGCCCGCGAAGCAGGAGTTACAGTCACTACCATGGAAGGAAAAGAACCTCCACTCGACCGCTCGCTCAGCATTTTAGCCGCCGGCCCAAAGATCTACGCAGAAATGAAGGAAATACTCGAGTTTTAACTGCATGCCTTAGTGCATCATTTGGTGCCAGGCACGATTTCATTCACTGCCCTGCATCATTTGGTGCCAGGCACGATTTCATTCAGGCACGATTTCATTCACTGTCCAACTTTGGAATATTGTTTTCAACTTTCAAATTACAAGACCAATCGACACAATTCAAAATAAGTTTTATCTCTTAGAAATAAAAAACGATTAAGTTCAATCATCAAAAAACAAAGGAGAAAAAGCATGTCACGAGATTTCAGCAAACTATTCGAACGCACAAACATTGGCAGCATGGGTCTTAAGAATCGTCTGGTAATGGCCCCGATGGGTATGGGCCTAGGCGCCGACGGCCTGATTGACGACGTCGGTCTTGAGTATTATATCGAACGTGCCAGAGGCGGCACCGGTATGTTAATACTCGGCTTTCAGAATGTCTCCCGGGTCACAGACCCAGCAGCACGGACTTACTATGGCGTAGGAACCCCCTTACAGGAAATGTCCTGGGCCAGAATGACTGACCGCGCCCACGCCTACGGCACTGCGGTCGTCGCACAGCTCAGCATGGGACTTGGCATCTATGCAATACCGGGTTACGGCGATGACTATGTCTCAGCTTCCGTCCACCCGACCTATTACGAACCGCACAAGAACACCCGCCCCCTGACCAGAGAGGAGATCCACCAGGTAGTCAAAGACTACGCTGTAGCCGCTCTGGCCTGCAAGAACGCACAAGTCGACGCCATTGAAATCCACGCCCACTTCGGCTATCTCCTGGACCAGTTCATGACCAAAAAGTGGAACCAGCGTGATGACGAGTACGGCACACAGAATTTCGAAAACCAGACCCGCCTGATTAGCGAGATTTACCATTCCTGCCGTAACGCCGTCGGCCCGGATTATCCAATTTTAGTGCGCATGGTCACAGAACACATGATTCCTGACGGCCGCACTCAGGAAGAATCAGCAGAAATCATCCGCCACCTCGACAAACTGGGCGTTGACGCCTTCAATCTCGACGTGGGCTGTTACGACATTAAAGACTGGTGCTTCCCAACCAGCTATCTGGGGGATGCCTGCATGACTGACCTCGTCGGCCTTTTCGGCAGAAGCCTCACAGACAAGCCCATTCTCACAGTCGGCTCTTACTCACCGGAAACTGCGGTCGAAGCCGTAGAATCCGGCAAAACCGACTACATCCTGCTTGGCCGTGGACTGCTGGCAGACCCAGACTTTGCCAACAAACTTTATTATGGAAAACGCGAAGAAGTCAGACCTTGTATTAAGTGCAACCGCTTCTGTCTGAGTCAGTCAGACTCCATGCGCGATGGCAGCTGCTCAGTTAACCCTCCCTGTTATCGGGAAAAGAAGTACGGCAAGATAGAAAAGAGCGAGACCCCCCGCGACGTCGCGATCATTGGCGGCGGCGTGGCCGGTATGGAAGCAGCCAGAGTTGCAGCAATCAAAGGCCACAATGTGACTATTTATGAAAAAACTGATCTTCTGGGTGGGCAATTGATTGCAGCCATGGATCCGCCATTTAAGAACCGTCTGGCCGACCTCGTCGATTACTATAAAGTACAGATGGATAAACTCGGAGTAGAGGTGAAATATAGTCACGAAATTTCCGTCGATTCACCTGAGCTGGAAAAGGCCTACGCCATCATTATCGCAACCGGTGCCAGAAGCTTCAAACCACCAATCAAGGGTGCAGACAATGACAATGTCTTCGATATTATTGATGCCCACCTTGATGCAAAAGAAAAACTAGGCCAGAGAGTTCTGGTTGCAGGCGGCGGTGCTTCCGGCAGCGACATGGCCATTGATCTGGTCATGGACGGCAAGGAAGTGGTACTGGTAGAAATGCTGGATCAAATTGATGCCGGCGGAACCATTGAAGATCGCTTCAGCATAAATCGCCTGCTTAACGAATATGATGTCGAGGTCTGGACAGGGACAAAAGTCAAAGAATTTAACGAAAAGGGAGCAATCGTCGAAAACACAGAAGGCCTCCATCAGATCGAAGCAGATTCGATTGTTGTAGCCCTGGGCATGAAAGCCAACTGTGAAATAGGCGAAGCCCTCCTGAATAAATATCACAACAGCGTCATGGTGGGTGACTGTATTACAGTTGCCCAGGTAGGTGAAGCAATACGTGAAGCACACTTTGCCGGCAGAGCCATCGACTAAAACTACTAAACACAAGTTTAAAATCAATTAAGCAAAAAGAACAACTGCATGGAATGGTGCCAGTGAGCTGCACTGCGCTTCCAAGTGCTGTTTTCTGCATCATTTGGTGCCAGGCACGATTCTATGCACTGCATGACTTGGTGCCAGGCACCATTCCATGCACTGCGCTTCTAAGTGTTGTTTTCTGTTACTACTTTTGCAAGAAAATGGTGGTACAATGCAAACTGCACTAAAAAGAAGAGAATCATTGTTTAAAAAAAATAAAGAATTGAGGTAAATTCTAATGATTACGAAGAAAATGATCCGTTCAATTGACGAACTCCAGGAAATCCAACGCCAGGCAACGCGTGCCAAAGAAGATGTAGGCATAGCATCAATCGATGGTTCAATAAACATCGATGCCAAAAGCTTTATCGGTTTGTTTGCTCTGGACTTTTCTGAACCGGTACTACTCGTTAGCGAAGATGAAAAGTTTCACAAACATATTGCACACATTGGTGAAACAGTCGAATAACAGACAATTCAAAGATTATCTGACAATCGATTTAAAAAAAAGTGCTGACAGCGTCCGCTTGGGAGCTGCCAGCACACAAGAGACATCTACTTAACCGGCTATCCGTAAATCCGCTCAATCTCCTGCAAGATTTGCTCACGGCCAGGCAAAGAAGCGATAGCCCCCTTTTTCTGGACACAGAGCCAGCCGGAGACAGTCCCATAACGCAGGGCAGTTTCAATTACTTTGCCCTCCAGCTGACCAGCAGAACGTACACCTGAGTAATAGAGACTACTCAGAAAACCACCCCAAAAAGCATCACCGGCCCCGGTCGTATCGACAGCCTCTGCCGGAATGCCATCTATACTCATTTCCTCATCAGCAAAGAAAACCTTAGCCCCTTTGGCCCCCAAAGTTATCACAATCAAACTTGGCCCCTCAGCACTTTGAACCAAAGCCTTCATCTCAGCTTCGCTGCCCAGGAAGTCAGCCTCTTCATCGGAAATCTTCAGCCAATCAATGTAAGGCAAGTTTCGCCGCACCGCAACTATCGCCGCCTGCCGGTCTCCATCCCAGAGCGGATCGCGGTAATTGACATCAAAACTCGTGATCTTTCCGGCCTTATGGGCATAACGAATTGCATATTCCGTCGTTGTGGCAGTCACGCCCTTGGACAGCGAGCAGGAACCTGCGTGCAGGATAAAAGCCTGATCGATATCAGACAAAGACAGCTCATTTTCTTCCAGGAACATGTCTGCTCCCGGCTTACGGGCAAAGGTAAAACTGCGGTCGCCATCTTCGCTCAGGGTAACAAAAGCCATGGTAGT